>WNFY01000764.1_pt1 | contig 55750 bp, 52 predicted proteins | sample 5400091 | NCBI WGS metagenome assembly WNFY01 (sample SAMN13153364, study PRJNA577476) | soil metagenome | isolation source: 60 cm soil or saprolite under grassland replicate 1 | place: USA:California | collected 2016-06-15
TCACCCTCGCTTTCGGCCCGCAGGGCTGTATGGCTGAGGTCAAGGGCCGCGTTGTAGCCGTCTGGTGCCGCGACGAAGTGCCGAGGTTGTTCTGCGGAGGGTTGACTTTCCTCAGTTTATCCCTCATAATGCCCGATCGCGAAGCCGCGACCGTCATTGCCTGGCTGCAAGCCCTCAAACAAGGCGCTCCACAGGCGATTCAAGTCGCTGATCGCTATCATCTGCTGGTCAACCTGCGTGAGCACCTCAAGAGCTTTCTCGATCACAAACGCACGAGCCTTCCCAAAGTCGAAGGAGAACATAATGTGTTGTGCATCTTTTGCAGAGAGAAATGGCCTATGATGAGAAATTGAGCCAATAAATGGAAATCGTGTCGAACCTTCGCCCCATCGTTTTTTGGCTGAAAGTTCGGACAAGAGGTCCTCAGCCCAGTATATGCGTCCGAACCTTCAGCCTATGTACCAATTGGGAAAGGGGTTCCGCTTCTGCCTCACCCCTCCTGCTCCGCCAGTACGTTCGGGGAACTGGGCTTGCGGGCCTCGGCTTGGGGAGCACCGAACTCGTGCAGCAGGGGCGACAGGCGAGCGCAGAGCGGAGAATCCCATGCCTCCAGTTCAGCGATCAGACATCTGGTCGCCACAGCCAGAGCCCGGCGTAGCTCTGCTTCTGTGAGCGAGCGGACAAGCGCCTCGGCAAGCGGCTCTCGAACACGGGAGGTCAGGCGATCCAAGCCGCGCCCCTCCAAGGCGTTCTCGCCCAAGCGCAGGCATGCCAGTTCGAGGATATGATGGCGCATCTCACTGATCCAGTATTCGGCCTGCCAGGGCTTGTGGCGTTCGATGCACGCTCGGGCGTGCAGGACGTGGTGCCAGCAGAGTCCAATGAGGGAGGAAGCGTTCGGCTGCGGCCGGGCCTCGAGTTGGTGGGTGGGGCCGAAGAGCGCACGGAAGTTGGGGCCGCGAGCGCCAAAGTCCTCTGCAGGTGTCGCCGCCACGTCGACCTCCAGACCGCTGGGCAGCAGGAACACGCGGTAGACACTCGAACCGGAGCGGAGGTCGAAATGGTGGAGCACGCTCCATTCGCGCGCCAACACCTGCGTCCAGTCCTCAAGCACGGCCTCAGGTGTAATGCCCTCGGCGATCCCGAAGGCCACGTCGATGTCGGACCACCGATCCCCACCTCCAAAGGCCATGGAGCCGGTGAGCGCACCGGAGATGGCCCGTGGGTCGCTCTGCGCCAGTGCAAGGACGCGCTGACGCACGTGATCGCGCTGCTCTGCCGTGAACATAGTGAACTCCTTTCTTCTTCCTGCAACGCATCCTACCATACCGGCCCTGGTTCAGACAACTGGGGGACACGAGGATCATCCATCGATGCCGGTGGTGGGAAGAGGGCTGCATGAGGAACACCAATTGGGTCACGAAAAATGCAACAGAGCCAAGTGTGGTAATGTTTTCAAATGTCAAAAACAGAGGTGTATTCTGAGAGGTACGCATCCAAAGCAGGAGCAATGGTCAGGTAGAAGCGCAGGTCAATTGTTTGAAACTTCAGAAACGGATTGTCTTCGGAAGGGCGAACTTTGATGTATTGCGGCTTCGCGTTCTCTGTCGCGTGTAGAGATACCCTCATCCTTCCGGGCTCTCTCCCCTTCGAGCATAATCGCTGGAAGGAGGGTCGATTCTGTCCTGCTTTCAGGATATACTTGAAGAAGAAGAATAGTTAAGCACACAGAAAGAGGAAAGCAACTATGACGACTATGCAGATGAAACTCGAACTGATTCCGGTCCCTGTCACAGACGTTGACCGCGCCAAGGCTTTTTATACGGAGAAGATCGGCTTTCACGCTGATTTTGACCAACAGGTCCGGGAGGACCTGCGCTTTGTCCAGTTGACCCCTCCCGGTTCGGCCTGCTCCATCGTGATTGGGGTGGGCATCACCACCATGCAGCCCGGATCGCTCGAAGGGCTTCTTATGGTGGTCCCGGACGTGAAAGCCGTCCGCGAGGAACTGGTCACACGAGGCGTTGACATCAGTGAGATCGATGTGCAGGATTGGGGGTCTTTTGCCTATTTTCGTGATCCTGATGGCAATCGCTGGTCCTTGCAGCAACTCCCCAGTCGCACCTAGCTTCCAAGCAGGCACGCGTTCAGCAGCTTCAGGCGTGGAAGCTGACAGCACTGCTGCTCACCCATCATATGAGTCGGTGTGGAGCAGTACTCGATATTTCACGAGCTTTCTGAAGCGCATCGAGATATTGTAACACCATCCTTGGGAAAAGGTAATTGTCCCTGACACGTTTGCGTGCTTGCTTGCCGAGCTTCCGCCACAGGTCCCGGTCCTGAATGAGCTTGAGCGTACGCTCCGCACACGATTCTGTCTCATCCGCAATATAGCCGTTTTGACCGTCGATGATCTGCGCCCGTAAGCCGGTCACCGAGGTCCCAACGACCGGTTGATATTTCCACATGGCTTCCGTCACGGTCAGGCCAAAGCCTTCACGGATGGAGCGCTGGAGGATGACACTGGAATAGCGTTGAAAGGCATTCACCTCGGGATGCTTGATCACAGCAGGATCGTACAGCAGATGGATATCTGGATCTGTGCCTGCCTTCGCTTGTATATCTTTGAGGATCTCCATGGCTTTGATATCATCGGCGGCTTCCATAGCACCGACAAGCGCTACCTGCACCGAAGGAAGTTCCTTTTTCATCAGACGATAGACGTCGATCACCTGCCAGGGGTTTTTCCAGTTGCCGAACCGCGAAACCTGCGTGATGAGAGGCCGCGTTATGTCTATACCACATTGAGCTAGCATCCTCAATCCCTTCTCTGGGGTCAAGAATCGATTTTTTTCGCTGAAAGGGTCTATCGTTGGCGTGATGACATGTGCCTTTTCTGATGGCAAGTTTTTGAAGACAGAGAGCGGGGTGTCAAACACACAGATGTTATAGGCATCGAGGAACTGATCGATGTAGGCCTTTCCATCTGGATCTGGATTCGCTGTATCTACATGACACATCCAGAGCGCTGGTCGCATCCAAGGGAATAAGGTAGCCAGGGGAGCGAGTTGAAAGTCATGGATGAAATAGATATCCGCGTGATTTTGATCTGCCCGCTGCATGTCCGGTATACGACGTAATTTCTCCAGGAACACGTGCTGATCGGCTTCAGGGATATCGTCATGCACCATCCCTTGCAAGAGGTCGGCAAGATGCGCGGCGAACAGGTTAGAGGCCTCATCCAACGGGATGACTTTCCAGCTATGGGGAATGCCAAGTTCCTCCATAAGAGGGAGAAGACTCTGAAGCAGTTCGGCCACTCCTCCACCCTCAGCAGTCGTATTGATGTGAAGGACAGACACTCCAGCCAGAGACTCGGCAGCACAATAAATGCGTGCAAGCACATCTTCTCCCACAAAGCGTTTATACTGATCTAACTGCGGCGATCTTTTCAAGATATTTTGCTCCTTTGCTGCCCCGACGCTTTTTTGTTCATCGCTATTACTTTCTTGTAAACCTGGGTGTATTTCTCAGCCATCACCCGAGCCGAGAAATTGCGCTCCACATACAAGCGCGTCTCCTCTCGGTTGATCTCGTCAATACCTGGAAGAGATTGTACCATCTCATCGAGATTCTGCACGAGAAAGCCTGTTTTGCCATTCTCCATAATCTCAGGAGCAGCGCCACGCGCAAACGAGATGACCGGGCAGCCCAATGCCATGGCTTCAACCATCACCATGCCAAATGGTTCCTCCCATTCAATGGGATTGAGGAATGCACGTGCACGCCTGAGTAAACTAACCTTCCGCTTCATATTCACCGGGCCAATATATTTGATCTGTTTGTTATCGATATGCGGTTCGATCTGCTCATGAAAGTAGGCTACCGAGGCTTTCAAATAGCGATCTATCGTGCCGGCGAGAACCAGTGGAACCTGTGCTCTCTTTGCCACCTCGATGGCCAGATGCGGTCCTTTCTCTGGAACAAAGCGCCCTAACCACACCAGGTAATCGTCACGTTTCTTGCCTGGAGGGGGAAACTGACTCATGTCGATACCATTATGTACCACGTCCACAAAATGGAGTGGTAGTTTCTCCTGGTCACGAGCGCTTTCGCTAATAGCCACGAGCGGAACGCAAGAGGCCCAATCCATATAATAGCGGTCAGCGTCGCCAGCTTTGTCATCAGGACCATGATGATCGAAAGGAAAATTGCTGTGCAACGTGGTGACATGAGGAATGGTTAGAGAAGCAGAGAGCGGAAACAGATACAGATCAGTGCTCGAAGAAAGATGGGTATGCACGATATCAAACTTGTGCGCTCTCACCTGTTCAAACGATTTTTGCAAGTGATAAAAGGCTTTCAGATGCATACTCCAATCTCCTTTTTTCCCCAGCAGAGAGGTCGGGAAAAAGGAGACAAGTTTGGCTGAGGTCCTGGCGTCACCTGGAGCAAATAACGTAACATCGTGTCCTTGCGCGACAAGTTCCTCCACCAAATTGGAGATCACGCTCTCCGTTCCACCATAGTTTTTCGGTGGAATAGGGATCCAGGGAGGGGCTATCTGGGCTATTCTCATGATTCCATCCTTTTTCTAGAAACTTCTTATAACAGGACACGTATATCTGCATCAAAAAGAATACATCAACGACTCTAAAAGGCCTCAGCTAGATATGTTTCTGGCAGACATAGATCATCGAGGGAGAAGTGGCGGTCAGTGGATCCTCTGGCGTATCATGGCTCACGACCTGCATCATGGTGGTGAGCTTGCCGTCACGCTCGGCTTGCAAAATATCGCCATTCCCGAACTGGGCGACGAAGGAGGGCACATCACTGAACCTCCCCTGGCCGAACCATCGTAATCAGATCAAAGCGCATTACTCCTCGTGTTTTCGTACCTATTCAGCAGGGGTTCCAAGGGGCCAGCAAGGCCCCTTGGCGGGATGCGGGGTGTCCCCGCTATATTCCCCATCCCACCGCCGGAGGCGGTGCAAGCGAAAAAGGACCTGAATAGCTACGTGTTTTCTTTTATAATTTGCTAAGAAACACACCACTTCAGGAAGGAGAGGTTCCATAAATCTATGATATAGTATTAATGACAGATTGTGGCGCTGAAATACCTTGAAAATGAAGCAGGAGAAACAAACAGTCCTATGCACACGCGTTATACGGCCCTTTCACAGCATCTCATCGATGCCATACTCACAAGTCCTGGTGAGACTGATTCCACACTACGACGCGCAATTGAAGAGCAGTCAGCTCAGTGGAGCTCAAGCTCTCCTCAACAGGTCGAACAGGTTCCCCCGGAGTTGGTTACCTATGTCAAAAAAGTGGCTCTCTACGCGTATAAGACCACCGAAGAAGATATAGAGGCCTTGCGAAGGGCAGGCTACGACGAGGATGCGATCTTCGAAATTACCCTGAGTGCGGCCCTTGGAGCCGGTATGACACGATTAGAGCGCGGACTCGCGGCCTTGAAAGGAGACACTGATGCGTCTCAAAAAGATTGAGCAGGTCAAACGAGATGAGCCGGTCTCCGACATTCGGCGCACCCTCTCCTATCGCCCTGAGCTGTTCGGCCAGCCATTCTCGGCCTATTTAGAGGCTGCCATGCGTGGACCATCAGATTGGAGCGTTGGCGAACGGGAGTTGTTCGCAGCCTTCGTCTCACGCATGAACCAGTGTACCTATTGAACAGGAGCTCATGGCGCAGTTGCGTCAAAGGTGCTCAACGATGAGAAGGTCGTCGCTGTCCTGGATAATTGGCGTACCGCCCCCATTGACGAAAAACTACGGGTGACGTTAGGCTTGCTAGAGAAGGTTACGCTCATCCCCTGGGGGATTAGGCCTGGGGATATCACACCCTTGCGAGCAGAAGGAGTAAGTGAGCAAGCCATTGAGGATGCCCTCGTTGTCTGTGCCCTCTTTAACATCATCGACCGCATGGCTGATGCGCTCGATGTAGCGATTCCCTCTGCAGAAGGCTTCGCTCGAACTGCGGATCGCCTATTGGAGCAGGGCTATTTATAAAAATCCTGCAACAGGTTCAATCAGTAGTCCCTCATTACCACGCAGGAGTATCTCTCCCAATGCAATGGAATCCTCGTAGTCCAGATGTGTGGAGAGGAGAACACGTCCCTGTCCCTGTTCTGGCAGCGTCACAACCTGGTCTTGCGCTGAGAAGTTAAGGACCACCAGGAAGCTTTGATCAGAGTGCTGGCGCAGGTAGACGAAACAGGCGGGATTGGGTTGGTTAAGAGATCGCTGTGAACCCACGCTGAGTGCAGGTGAAGACCGTCGATGGGTCAGTAATGCGCGAACCAGAGTCAGGAAGGAGTGCATCTCCTGTTGCTCAACAGCTACATTGTATGCCTGGTAATCGTCAGCGACAGGTAACCACGGCTGCACCTCAGGTAAACAGAAACCGGCATTGGGACTGCTATCCCATTGCATTGGAGTGCGTTGTGGGTCACGACTGTACTCGGGCTTGTCTTTCCCACGAGGATCATGTATGAGCTTTGGTGGAACTGCTATGTTCTGCATCCCCAACTCATCGCCATAGTAACAGGTTGGCGTTCCACGCAACGTGAGTAACAACATCTGGGCCATCCGCGCCTGTTCTCGTCCCACACGAGTAGCGATGCGAGGTCGATCATGATTGCCCAGAACCCAGTTGGGCCAGGCCCCAGGGGGAAGAGCATCCTCATATGCATCGACCATCTGGCGAATAGTACTCGCCTCCCAGGTTGGCATGGTTACCAATTGGAAATTGAAAGGCAGATGAACCTCGTCAAGTTGCTTACCATAGTACCGCACCATTCGTTCCATTGGCAGATAAAGCTCGCCGATGAGAATGCGCTCGTCGTAAGAGTCCACAACGGCACGAAACTCTCGCACGATCTCGTGAATGCCCGGCTGATCTCCAGTGTAGAGGTCAAACTGGCGAATATTTGGAGGATCGCCCGGCTTCCAATCAGGGTTCATTGGATTATCGCGGAACTGCTCATCCTTGAGCAGCAGCCAGAGAACGTCGATGCGGAAACCATCGACGCCCCGGTCGAGCCAGAAGCGCAGAATATCATACATTGCCTGGCGCACACTGGGATTGCGCCAGTTCAGATCGGGCTGCTTCACATCGAACAGGTGCAAATAGTACTGCCCTGTCTGCTCGTCAAATTGCCAGGCAGAGCCGCCAAAATAACTCGTCCAGTTATTGGGAGGACCACCATCAGATGCGGGGTTATGCCACATATACCAGTCGCGTTTCTCGTTGGTACGGCTGGAACGTGCCTCCTGAAACCAGGGGTGCTCATCGGAGGTGTGATTGGGCACATAGTCCAGGATGACCTTGAGATTGCGCTGGTGGGCCTCGTGCAGCAGGGTGTCGAAGTCGCGAAGAGACCCGAAGAGTGGATGGATATCGGTGTAATTGCTAATATCGTAGCCAAAATCGGCCATGGGAGACGGATAAATAGGCGAGAGCCAAAGAGCATCAACTCCAAGCCATTGCAGGTAATCTAGCTTGCTAGTGATACCAGGCAAATCTCCCACACCATCCCGATTGCTATCGAGAAAACTGCGTGGGTAGATTTGATAAATTACGCCCGTTTGCCACCAGGAGTGCGGATGTGTCATAAGTTGAAGCTAGTTGCGAACTGGTAGCTGCTGCAATGACCAGCTATTCCCATCGGGATCACTAAAAAAGACAAATGAGCCCCAGGGCATGACTTCGATATCGCTGACATCCACACCTCGTTTGACCAGTTCATCTCGTACTTCTTTCACATCCGGGACCACCATTTGAAGACCTTTTTGCGACCCCGGTGGCATGTCTGTAATTCCAACCCCAATCACGATCGAGCAGGCAGAACCAGGAGGCGTCAGCTGGACAAAACGAAGATCATCCCTGACCTGGTAATCATGATCCGCATTGAAGCCGATCTTCTCCGTATAAAAAGCTTTTGCGCGGTCAACATCCTTTACGGGGACCGCTACGAGTTCTAGTTTCATTTGCATACAGAGAATATACCCAAAATTATCAACGTATGTCAATGGCAAGGAACGGTCCTTTTCTTTCATTGAACCGCTAGTTTTTCGAATGCCTGGGTGACAAACCATCTGTGACCTTCGCGCATTGATTTTTTGGTGGTGTCGTCTAAACCCCATTCAGCAATTTGAGAAGCCGATCGTAAAGCGGCGCAGAGATCCCAATACGGCAGGTTGGTGAAATCAATGGTGGTCATTGATTGGTATTGATGAGTGAAATGCTGCATGGCGTCGATTCCGAACGCCCACAGGATCTCGCGTCTACTATTGGCAACATCAGCGAGTGGGTCTCCTAACGCCGCGTCCTCCCAATCGATGACAGCAACAAGCAGTCCATCCCTCCATAAGATATTACCTGGCCAAAAATCTCCATGGAGTAACACAGATGGATTGTGCTGATGGATCGGCCAGACTGATTCCAAAGCATCCCGGATACGTCTTTCGTCTCCTGATTCACCAACATTTGTAGGTCGTTCTCTCAACTTTTTGGCAACTATTTTTTCTTGTTGAGGCAGAAAGGAGACATCCAGCTTTGAGCAATCTACCTGGTGAATCCTGGACAGATGTATAGTTAGCTGAAGGATGAAGTTGGTTACATCAGAGGGTGCGATTTCCGACTCTCCCTCGATATATTCAATGACAACGTATGGCGTGGAGAAAATCTTGCCGGATTGATCGAGATAATAAGGCTTCGGTACGGCCAATCCAACGGAGTGCAAGAGTTGCAGAAGCTTGAATTCGTCTGCTGCTATATGCGGGTTGTGCTCGAAGTCCACAGCTCCATGCTGGCGCACAATCATTTTTTGCGTGCGGCCATCAGGTCGCTCGATCTCAAGCGCCGTCACCTGTGCTGAGACGCCTCCTTTCAGCTCCCATGTGCGCAGCAGCTTACTTTGGGGCTCAATCTTTTGCACTACTTCTTCAAACTTTTTGGATCCTGGCGTACCATGAAACATCATGATAGGCGCACCCATCGGATCTCCATACTCGGCATATCCCAGGGTCCTCCCGTCTTTCAAGACAATCTTTCTATCGATCGTACGCTCCATGGGTTCTCTCACAATGTGGGTACAAATGAATGATGCGCCTATCTATATCGATGCGCATCATTGATACAGCCAGTATAGCATAACCTGTCACTTCCCTTACCAAGTTGATAACAAAAATACTTGCCCATAACCTTGCGCCACCCTTTATACTGATAGTAGTAAAAGAATATCAAACGAAACATCCGATCATCTAAAAAAACAGGAAGGCCCGTAGGGGCCGATGTATCGGCCCTAACAAGCATCAACCCGAGCCAGTGTCATCCTGAGCGCAGCGAAGGATCTCGTCCCCGGACCCCGTAGGGGCGAGGGTGGTGAAGTGTGGCTGGGTGGGCCTTCATGGTCGCCCGCGGGGAGGGGTATGTCGTGATTTGGTTGACTCGCCTTACCAAAACACGTCATGCAAGAAACGACAGCCTTGCTCTTGTCATCCTGAGCGCAGCGAAGGATCTCAGCCCACAGTGAATGTAACGCCATTCAAATGAGAAGTGAAACAGCAAAATGATGAACGCACAAGAACGCCTTAAAACTATTGTGAAAAACTATCGGCCCATTGAAGAACTCATCCCACCACATTGGAGTGAAGGCGACGTCTTCGCCAACAACATACGCCAGCACTACTATCGCACCGGAGGTGAGAAGCCCCCGCTGCTTCTCCTGCACGGCTTCAATGAGTATGGGCTAACCTGGCTGCGCGTCGCCAAAGAACTCGAACGCGACTATGACATCATCATGCTCGATGCCCGTGGGCATGGCCACTCAGACGCCATCGCCAGCGGATTTTCAACCTCCCTGCTCATGGAAGATGTCGTAAATGTTATACATGAGCTTAAACTAGGCCATCCTCGCATCATCGGACTCTCTCAGGGTGGTACAACAGCGCTATGCCTCGCAGCAACATATCCGCAGCTTGTGCATTCCTTTATCTTCGAGGGATGGGGTGATGAAAATCAACCTGCATCATTTACGAACTCGGAGGGCTATCTGGCCTGGTACAACTCCTGGCTGGCCTGGCTTGAACAACTACGGACCATGAGCCATGAAGAGCGCGTGATCTCTGCGCTGCCACAACTCTTACCAACCATGGGAGGATCAATCTGGCCTGAAGAAGAGTATGTACCAATGGTCGAGGCCTACGCGCTGTTCGATCTCAACCTCGCAAGGAACGGTATGAAGCTCTGGTCCAGCATTGAAAGGAATACCCCGAATGAATTGTTGAAGCGGGTGACTTGCCCTGCACTGATCATGAAACATGCCTGGGCCTTTCCAGCGCCAGGCACTCAGCCAGTGATTCGCGAAGAACCTTCCGTGCAGCCCAATATCAAAGTTGTGTACTTTGACAATACCGGCCACCTGATTCGCCGTGTAGCCTTCGAACAATACATGACTCTGGTCCGGGAATTTCTCAAATTAGCTACCCAAGTTATGTAAGAAATGAGCAATAATCATCTCTATCAATGTCCCTATATCCTCCATAGTACCTGAACGGTTACCTGAAATCATAAATTGCGTTGTACTTCATGTACACACTATATTGAGAGTTTATTCTGTAACCTTGTAAGGGCGATACACGATGCAGCAACCACCAAACACATATCCGCACTATCCCCAGCAACAATGGCAACAGCCACTGATGCCACCACAACAACCACCGCTTCCACCGCAGCAGTACCAACCACCAGTGCCTCCACCTGAGAAGAAAGCGCGTAAACGCTTATGGCTTGTCCTGGCCGCCCTTGTTTTAGTTCTAGCTGTGATTATTGGTGTAGCATCACAAGTGCAAAGCCAGAAGCCAACACCAGCAGCTCAACCGACGCACATTACGCAACAACCTGCGTTACAACCTACATCTAATCCTCCATCCAAACCACCACTACAGCCGACGAAAGTCTTGACTGCAACACACGGAACGCCTCACCTTGGAGGGGTACTTTCAGACTTTATTGGGACTTATGGAAAACCTGACCCACACAGTAGTATTCAGCAAGGATACATCGCTTTGCATTTTCTGCCTTCAATATCACAAAGCAATGTGGATGGACTTATTGTAGCCACAGACCCTCATACCACTGCCTACCTGGCAGCAAATATCACCATACAAGCGCAAAACGGGAATGCACAGATTGCTGCCATAGGTTGGGCCGTCAATGATGCTAAAACGAGATGCATGGCTTTTGCACCATCAGACGCCCATTTCGTGAAAGAATTTGTCTATGCGAATACCTCTGGGTTTGACATGGCTTATACAAGCGCACAGCTTGCCAAAGACTTTCCTGGATCTGCTTTTACTGACAGCCAGCAGAAGCAAGTGCCTGCAGGTACATTCGACGTACAATACCTCTACGCGATTGATGGTCAACATATCAGTTTCTGCGACTTGATTATCGGTGAGCAACAGACTACAAATAATTATGCCAGAAATCAGTAGTTTTGCTACGTACCCTTGAAGCAACAGGGAATGGATATGGCCTGTCCACATCCATTCCCTGTTGCTGTTAGACTTCTAACTCGCTTCCACCACACTCCAAACCCATTGCTCTTCTTGCTCTGCCAACAACGCCTCCAATTGCTGAGCCTTCATCTCACGGCTCGTACGTGGAGGTAGCACGGGCAAGGCCAGGACGAGATCAAAATCGTCATCCGCGGCAATTCGATTAAAGCGTTCAAAATCGCAGCCCATACAACGATGGATGATCACATACTCCTCGTTCGGACGCTGGAAACGACCGACAGGTTCCATCCTGCAACCGCACGTACTCATCCTGTCTCCTGGTTTCCTGTCATCGACATGCAACGAATAGAGGCAGAAAGGGCAATGGTTACGATGTCTCCCTCCGCTGTAAGGCGCACACACGAAACGACGGCAGTGTTTGCACTTAAAAACCTCTTCCGAGGATTGCTTATAACGGAGTTTGCGACGATAGTCCGAGCGATAATCATCATCCTCTTCACCACAGTCTAGTTCGTCTCGATAGCAAGTCTTCTCATCCAAACGCAGAAGCTTCTTGCGTGATGTTCTCATTGGTACACCTTCTCTTTATCTTCGTTCTATTATTCGAGCGATAATCTTCTCCTCCACCAAATGCGGCGCGAGAGAAGCAATAAACAAGGACCGATGCCGAACATATTACTGAATTACACATAAAAACCCCAACTCTTTCTATGACCTTGAAGGCCACCTCCAGGGCATATACTGCCTCAATAAACATGGTGAAACCATGTTGTGCCTCCCACGCCGCGTAGGGACGTGGGCTGTTGGGATGATGGGTGGGGGCGCTTGCGCCGTCCTGGTGGCCTACCCGTATCGGGGCGCTTACGCCGTCTGATGCCCTATTGCACATGTGGGTATTCACTCACCGTGATTGATTATCAAATTTCCATTGGAAAAGGGCACAAAGACACCACAAATCAGCCAAAATCTAAAGCATAAAGGGATTAGTCGTAATCGACACGTTAGAAGAGCGCAAGAGGATTGCTACTAGAGAGGGAATAGTGAAGAACTCGCCAAAACGAGCATAAACATACCCTGAGAACTACTCAGTGTACAAGTACCACAATCGTTGATTGTAAGAGTAGTAAATTAGCAGCCCATCGCGCTCACAGCGAAGAGGACTTGCATTCAAAAGTTACCTTTCTAGAAAATTACAATATTGCAGAACTAATACTTCCTTTCATTCAGATGAGAAAGATGCAGCCGCATCTTTCTAGCTGCGACAGCAGCGTTTCTGAATGCATTTGGATATAACACGAGTATAGTCAGCCCATTGCTAAAAGTCAAGGAAATTTTATGCCATTGAACTGCTCACCTGTTGCACCTGTACTATTTGGCGGATATACTTTATGATAGAAACCCCGATTTCTGCACATCTCGTCGCGTTTCTATTGACCTTTGTATCTCAGCTTTCACGTCACACTTTCTACGAGCAAAGAAGCAATAACCACAAAGGAGGCAAACATCATGGCGCTTTACATGGTGCAATTCGCTTACACCGCCGAAGCTTTGGCAACGATGGCGAAGAACCCGCAAGACCGCAGTGTGTCTAGCAGAGAACTGATCGAGCAGCTTGGTGGACGGATGATCGGCTTCTACTTTTGCTTTGGAGAGTACGATGGGGTCGCACTCTATGAAGCCCCCGATGACATGACTGCCACAGCTATCTCGATGGCAGCAGTGAGTCCAGGGCATCTCAAAGCATCCCATACGACCAAGTTGTTCACCGTTGAGGAGACGATGGAAGCGATGCGCAAAGCTGGAAGCATCTCGTTCCAGGGGCCAGCCAGAGGATAGGTCAACCGATATCTGTTCATTTCTGTACAGACGACAGCGATTCACGGAAAATGCCACAGAGCCTGTTAAGGAAGAAGCCCGATGGCCGCAAGGTAGAGAAGTACGGCATAGTTTTTGGAGACAACACTTCCAATTACAGAAGATTGCTCATTCGCCACTTCATTCGAATATAGGTAAATACTCCCAGTCACTTGTGCTTATAAGTATGAGGCATTATTATGCTAGCAGCACTCATGGAATGCAGTGCTGGTTGTTGCGATAGTGTTCGATTATGCTAGGAGCGACGTGGTCATCTCTGGCACATTCGAGGAAGTAGTGATTATGAGCAGCCAAAAGAATACATTCCAAAAGAGGAAATTCCTGTTCTTTCTGTTGATTGGGCTTTTTCTTAGTGTGTGCCTGACCCTCCTCATAAACTCGATCTCGCTGCCAACTTGGGTGCGTCCTCTCGTTCCTTTGTTTATCATTGCCTTGGTTGCTCTTTTGGTCCTTGTAGAGGCTCTCAAGGAAGATACGCCAACCCCGCCAGGGCGCCGTGCTTTCTTCAATCGCTTCGTACTGCCTGCTAGTACGATTAGTCTCTTAACCATTCTGGGTGGCTTTCTCACAATACAGGAGGCCAATGCAGAGAAAGCAAGAGAACAACTAGCAAAAGCACAACAAGCGTTTGATGCAAAAAGAACGGGTCAGTTGACCCAGCTTCGGATTGGCTTCGATCCGATTGGAAATCAGTCAGGAGGGGCACTCGACCCCAGCACCCTGACCGATGGTCTGAGCAGTCTCCTCGGTATGCGTGTCATTTCAGCGTACGTAGGAACAACGTACACCGATACGGTCAAGGCTTTGGGTGAGGGAAACATTGAAGTGGCATGGTTAAGCCCATTGAGTTACTTGTACGCTTATCAGAAGTATGGTGCGAACGTCATTTTACGGCGATTAACGCCGGTAGGTCAGAAGACCTATCAGAGTTACGTCATTACCAAGAAGCATAGCGGTATTCGCACCCTTCACGACCTGAAGGGCCTACGATTTGCCTTCGTAAATCCCCTTTCAACCAGTGGTAACCTTATTCCACGGTATGAACTCACAAAAGCCGGTCTTGATCCCGACAACGACGTTAAGGGCTTCTATGCAGGGACACAGGTAGCAGTCATTGAGCAAGTGCTCAATGGAGATGCCCCTGCGGGTGCAGTGTCAAGTGATAACTTCAATGCCTATCTGGAAGAACTCGGCAACAAGGGATCCGATCTCACGATCCTGTTCAAAAGCCCCGTGAACATTCCTGAGGGACCAATTGCTCTGCGTAAAGATATTCAACTCTACGATACACTTCGCGTGGAAGATGCTTTGTTAACCATTGGAGAGGAGAATCCGACTATCCTCCATACCGTAAACATCACAGGTTTTACGAAGGCCACATACCATACCTATCAAGAACTCCTTCATATAGTGGATTATTTGAATATTGACCTATCCACCTATAACGGATGAGATGATCGAACGACGACTCCCATGCAAGAGATCGCAACTCAGGGGTAGGGAGAGCAGTTGGGTATGTTCAGCCCAAATGGACCGAACACCGCCCTTATCGGTTCAGTTCTAGCCGAAACCTGCCGCGTTATCGGCACAGTTGACTTCGTTCTCATGCCACAAACTCCGCCGATAATGGTCCTGTACCGCAGTTATCCACTTTGCAGCCACGAGGCTTCTTCCTTAACGCTGAGCCTGGAAGAAACGTCTCGGGGTGTTCCTCTCCAGATGGAAGAGAAAAAAAGATGAGAGTGGTGGTCGCTCGTCCTACCACACGAGTACTGTACTGCTCACCAGAACCACCTCGAAGGTGTTCATGAAGCGATCCTTTCTCAAAGCTAGAAATGGGGAGTCGCCTCTTATTGGCGCTATCATCTTACCTTGCTCATCACGGAAAGTGCAACAGAACCTCAAATGGCATAATTTTTCGATTAACGAACACACATCTCTCCTGACTAGCAATGAATAGCGGAACAAAAATGTCTTCCAACAATTCAATGGTTGTGCTTAAAAATAGCGCTCAAAATGAGCGGTATGTGAGCGGTATTTTCGACAACAAAGAGAAAATCTTTCACAATGAATAGAAATATAAGAAATCTTGCTACCAAAAGCACTCCGTAAGCGCTTCCCTCTCAGCGCTCGCTTCAGAAGATGCGACTCTACTTTTGGGATCAGCAACAGTGTGAATGAATTTCTCTCCACATGAGTGGCAAAAGTAGCCTCCTTCATTGTGTCTTTTCCCGCCAATGACTGTCAGTTGCTCCACTGCGGGCTTGCCACACCATTCGCGGACGCTTCCTTCAGGCGCAAAGTCCATTTTAACTGACTATCCAAATTCATTATCTAACATGAGGTATTCCCTCCTTCGTATCTAGTACTACATTTGTCTGCCCATTCAATCATCCAACTTACATATCACCGCGCACTCTCAGAATGTCTTACTTTCTCACACAATTGTCACAGTCCAACCCAATGGATAAGCAATGATAGATCAGGAAATTGCAAATTGATTGTGATTGTTCAGAGATATGTACATAATGCGCTGAGACTGGTTTGTGATGCTCAAATGCTAGTATAAAGAAAACAGAAACGGGGACGAGGCGCCGAAATGCGTCCCCGATCATATGCCATATGGATAAATGTTTCTAGTGGTACACCCCACATCCCGGCAGCCATGATAACCGGGTTGCTGGATATTCTCCAAGGGTGATCTTGTGAAGTTGCGTTTTCGCAACCTGGAGTAACCTATGTCTAAACCTCATGTCATAGTGATTGGTGCCGGGTCTACCGGCTCAGCAACTGCGCACGATCTGGCGTTACGTGGCTTGCGTGTCACCGTCATCGAGCGCGGAGAAGTGGCCTCAGGGACGACCGGGCGTAATCACTGCCTGCTCCACTCTGGTGGCCGCTATTGTATTACGGATCAAGAATCCGCTATCGAAATTGACGAGAACATGATCTTACGCAAGATCATGCCGGATCTTCTGGAATTGAACGATGGTTTGTTCGTCGCTATCACGGAAGCAGATCTATCCTTCAAAGAGCGATTTCTTGAAGCTTGCGCGGCTTGCCATATCCCCGCACACGACATACCCGCTAAGCATGCCCTGGAGATGGAGCCTTTCCTCAATCCCAAAACACTCGCCGCAATACAAATACCCGATGGCACGTTCGAACCTTTCCGCTTTTGTCTCGCTTTCCTCGCAACGGCACGTCTGCATGGCGCTGTCGTGCGCAGGATTGAAAACAATATAAAAAGAGAAAGCCAACAAATTTACTGGCTTTCTCTTCATTTACTAATCAACCATGCTCAAATTACTTTTCAGCATTTACGCTTACTCAAATAACCGAGCATTGATACTTACTTAGTATCCTCTACTCGAATAACCGCCGCGGTCGCTACTGCGTGAGCCACCACGTCCGCTTCCGCCTCTGCTACTATAGCCACCTCTGTTGCCGCCGCCATACGAATTGTCGCGTTTCTCACGGGCCTCGTTCACAATGATCTGGCGACTACCCAGGGTAGTGCCGTTCAACTGATCAATTGCCTTGCGAGCCTCGTCATCGTTACTCATTTCTACAAAACCAAAACCCTTACTGCGACCTGAATCACGATCAGTAATCACAGTAGCTGAAACAACCTGTCCAACTTGCCCAAAGAGATCAGCAAGCTCTTGCTCCGTTGTCTGATAAGACAGGCTTCCTACATAAAGTCTCAAAGCGATATGCTCCCACATCGACGCCAACAAACTTATTGCGTTCGGTGGAAACACACTCTTCCCACATAAGCGAAACAACAACATCTGACGTCATACAACTAGTATAACATACTTTACAACTCCTTTATTCCAGGAAGGTACATTATACAATAATATCTTCTAACTGACGCCCAGTATAACCCTCATAATCAGGCCGCTGGCTTTGGTAAACTCCAAACATTAATGGCGATGAAATCATAAAATCAGCGGAGGCCCGGTTGCAGGCAACCGGAATGTTCCACACAACAGCAATACGTAAGAGGGCTTTCACATCTGTATCATGTGGTTGCTGTGTTAGCGGATCCCAGAAGAAAATCAATAAGTCAATCTCGTGCTCTGAAATCTTTGCTCCGATTTGCTGGTCGCCACCCAGCGGTCCACTCTGCAGTTTGTGAATCTCAACGCCAAGTTGCTGTTCTAACAGTTTACCCGTTGTTCCCGTTGCATAGAGTTCATGCATTGCGAGCAGATTTTTGTTATATTCGGCCCATTCTAAGAGGTCGCGCTTTTTATTATCATGTGCCACAAGGGCAATTCTTTTCTTTCGTTCAATCATTATGATTTACCTTTCGTATTCCTGTTATGCTCTTTCCAGGCACAGGAATAACGTATATTTACTGGTATTCTTAACGGAGTATTTCATACACTATACCCACTTAGCAGCACCAGGGAATCTTCGTTCTCAGCGCTTTACCATCGTCAGCATTGGAGGAGTGCTACATTGCACATTGAGCGGTAATCAATCATGAGGTAATGCATTCCACAACGATGTGGAAAGAAGTAGTGTACAAATGACAGAAGGCTACGTCGGCCTTCTCACAACCCATACCTGTCAGCGGTATGTTTCCTTATAACCTTATCTATGAACAATACATATTATAACATAACAAAACTTTCGCATGATATCATCCGTTGTATAGGGGGAGGTATACTATATTCAAAGATACGTAGCGAGGATAAATGCTGTGCGCCAACTTCCAACCGGTACTTTGACGCTGCTCTTCACCGATATTGAGGGATCCACACTTTTGCTACAGCAACTCGGTAACAACTATGCTGAAATGCTGCGAGAGTGCCGGAGATTGCTGCGTGCAGCTTTTCAAGAGTGGCATGGTTATGAGATCGATACCCAGGGCGATGCTTTCTTTGTCGTATTTGAGCGAGCTACTGACGCAATTTTGGCTGCTGTCACCTCTCAACGAGCGCTGAAAAGTGCTCGCTGGCCTGATGGAGCAATTGTCCGCGTTCGGATGGGAATCCATACCGGTGAGCTGCAATCTACAGATGAGGGATATGTTGGCATGGATGTCCATCGGGCTGCGCGTATAATGAGTGCGGCACATGGAACGCAGGTGCTGCTCTCCCAGGCAACATACGAACTGGTTGTCACCGAACTGCCTGAGGAACTAAGCCTGAGAGGTCTCGGGGAATACCGTCTCAAAGATATTGCTGGAATTACTAGACTCTTCCAACTAGTGATTCCAGGTTTACCAGCCGAATTCCCGCCTCCTTCAACCCCGAGTCAACAGCGTCCTCTCCATAATATCCCATCCCTCTCAACTTCGTTCGTAGGTCGTGAGCAAGAGATAGCCACAATTTGTGCTCAACTACGTCGATCAGATGTGCGTCTGCTCACCTTGATTGGTACACCCGGGGTTGGAAAAACGCGCCTGGCTTTGCAAGTGGCAACAGCCTTCACCGATCAGTTCGAGGATGGTATCTGCTTTGTATCCCTGGAGCAGTGCAATGATGCCGATGAGGTCATAACTGCTGTTGCCCAGGCGCTTGGTGTCCAGCAAGAAAAGGGAGGCTCCCTTGTTGAGCAAGTGAAAGAGACACTTCGTGGACTATCAATCCTACTCGTGCTTGACAACTTTGAACAGGTTCTTTCAGCTCGACTGAATATAGCTGACCTATTGGCTAGCTGCCCGAAGCTAAAGGTACTGGTTACCAGCCGTGAGATGTTGCATCTTCAGGCAGAGCAACTATTTGAAGTATCCCCATTACCACTTCCAGCATCTGAACTTCTGGTCGATCTCCAAGCGTTGTCACAAAATACTTCGGTCTCGCTCTTTCTGCAACGGGCACAGGCAGTTTCGCCAGATTTTCAACTGACTCCTGATAATTCTACAGATGTCGCGGGAATTTGTACTCGCCTGGATGGTATTCCACTCGCTATCGAATTGGCAGCCGCTCGCACGAGACACTTCTCCCCGCATGTCCTGCTTACACAGCTTGAGAAAGGATTGACGATCTTGCAGGGAAAGGCACCGGATGTTCCTCAACGCCAGCAGACTTTGCAGGGAGCTATCGCCTGGAGCTACGATCTGCTGGGGCCTACTGAGCAGCGTGTGTTCCGAAGATTGGCAGTGTTCGCAAATGGGGCAACGTTGGCGGCGGCTGAGCAAGTGTGCATAGGAGCAGGCACAATAGATGAGAGTATCTTGGAGGTGTTAGAGGAACTGGTAGATAAAAGCATGCTGCAGCGTCAGGAACGGAAAAACGGTGAGATGCGCTTCTGGTTGTTACAGACACTACGTGGGTACGGTCTGGAGCGCTTATCTGAAGCAGGAGAACTGCTGGCGACACAGACAGCACATGCGGAATACTTTCTCTCATGGGTAGAGCAGGTTACTCCTATGCTTTTAGGGGCGGAACAGGTGGACCGGCTGGATCAGTTGGACCGTGAGTATGAAAATGTGCGGGTAGCTCTCGAGTGGATGTTAGACGGAACCGGGATAGAGGTAGGACAAGCGGAACAGGCGCTCCGATTATGTGTGGCGCTGATGGTATTCTGGGAAATCCGTGGATACACCGGTGAAGGTTTAACCTTTATGGAACGTGCGTTGGCCCTCGGCAAGGATGCCACGCCATCTTTGCGGGCCCAGGCGCTGCATTATGCGGGATTTCTAGCACTCATGCAGGATGATAACACGCGAGCAGAGGCGTTCCTACGAGAGAGTCAGATCCTGTTCCGCGAAAGCGGAGACAAAGCTGGGATGGCGAATATCCTGCGGTTGCAGGGAAATCTCGCCATGATGAAAAATAATTATAAGATTGCCCGGCGCTTGCTCGAAGAAACTCTGAATATCTACCAGACGCTCGGAGATCTGCAGAGAGCAGCCTGGACCCGCGAAGCATTAGTCCAGATTGCCATTCGACAAGGCGACTACTCTAGAGCGCAATTTCTTATTGAAGAAACTCTGGCTTCTTATGGAGCACTGGAGCGGCAGTTTAGCAACGCATATCCCATCTATCACAAGGCCCTGGCACTCTTTCTTTCAAGAGGCGATCGTGCGAAGGCGCGCGACCTGGCAGAAGAGAGCCTCACACTCTTTCGAGCGGTGGGAAATAGACGTCTCATAGGATACGTGCTTATCCTGTTGGGTGAAATCCTACTTGTTGAGCGTGAAGACGAAAGAGCACATTCAATGGTGGAGGAAAGTCTCACAATCTTCAAGGAGCTGGGAGAACGTTCCGGCACCGCCGTGGCTCTCATCTCTCTAGCTCGTATTTTAGCCTACCGAGGCGAACGCGAGGCCGCGCAGACCTGCTACAAGGAGAGCTGGGAACTGCTGCGGGCGATAGGCGACAGGGAACTTACTGCTGCCTGCCTGGAAGGATATGGGGAGGTGCTGGTGGCACAGGGAGAGGCGAGATGGGCTGTGCAGCTATGGGGGATAGCTGCTACTGTCCGTGCTGAGATTGTAGCTCCTATGCCACCGATCTACCGCCCTGATTATATACAAGCAGTGGCCGCCGCCCGTGAAAGCCTGGATGAAGAAGCTTTCCAGATGGCATGGACAGAAGGTAGACGAACATCCCTGGAGCAAGTATCATTGACTCCTTAACTTAGACCGACTGGCATGATTTGCCCTTGCTCCTCTTATAGTTCCCGTTGTATATTAACTATGCAAAAGTAAGTTACTGCTGGGTTCTACATACGGCAATACGTTAGGAGAAACATACATTATGCGGCTTGGATTACAAGTCCCAAATTTCACCTGGCCCAATGGCCAGGAAAACCTCGGCGATACCTTTGGCCTTATTGCCCAACGAGCTGAACGCGCAGGTTTCTACAGCATGTGGGTAATGGATCACTTCTTCCAGATTCGGAACGTAGGCCCGGCCGAAAACGAAATGCTCGAAGGCTATAGTGCGCTCGCATTTGCTGCTGGCCATACTAACCGTATCAAACTCGGTACAATGGTTACTGGTGTCACCTATCGCCATCCAGGTCTTCTGGTCAAGACAGTCACAACCCTGGATGTCCTTTCACATGGGCGTGCTTATTTGGGTATAGGCGCAGCCTGGAATGAAGAAGAACATCGCGGATTAGGGGTTCCATTCCCATCGGTGTCTGAACGTTTCGAGCGCCTGGAAGAGACACTCCAGATTGCTCATCAGATGTGGTCTGGCAATGAAAAGCCCTTTGAGGGCAAACATTACCAGCTTGCACGGCCACTTAATTCACCACAGGCTGTGCAGAAGCCTCATCCTCCCATACTCATCGGCGGGAGCGGTGAGCGCAAAACGCTTCGTTTGGTCGCCCAGTATGGTGATGGCTGTAACCTCTTCGCTCGTCTTGGTGATGACCAACTTAAGCATAAACTAGATGTCCTGCGTGATCATTGCCAGTCAATTGGTCGCCCATACGAAGAGATTGAGAAAACCACACTCAATTCTTTCCAACTTAGCCGTGACGGACGCAACGGTTCGATGTCTCCGGCTGCTGCTATCGAGCATTTCGCAAGTCTGGCAGCCATGGGCATTGACCAGGCCATCTTCAGCATGCCCAACGTCTACGACCTGGAACCCTTTGACCTACTTGCTACTGAGATTATCCCAGTCGTAGAAAAAATACAGGTAGCGGGTCGTTAACAAAGGAGCAGCTAGTATAATTTGATTTGTTTGAAACTCAAAAGTAAAGGATAGCATTTCCCTATGAAAAATATTGTGGGAATCTCAGAAATCGTACTTTGGACGGCAGATAAAGAGAAGGCGCTTCACTTCTATCGCGACCTCCTCGGTCTGGAAGTAATTTCCCCGCCTACTCTTCCCAACGTCTTTCTCAAAGCGGGCGAGGGCAATGCTGGTATCCCGCAAATGATCGTCCTTGTGCCCAAAAATGATGAAGTTAAGAGCAGACCCTCTGGTTATCAATTGCACCATATGGCCTTCGAACTGCCTGAAGAAGCCTTCGATACCCAGCACGCAGCATTAGTAGCCGCGGGATACAAACCTCGCGGTGGTGTCCATCCTGTCCTTGCCAGCCGCACCATGTACATAGATGATCCCGACGGTAACGAAGTTGAATTCATCTGTCGTGCCCTGGCCAGTTAGAAAGTGCAATTGAGAGCATGAGCATTACAAAAACCCTCCCACATTGGGGCATGAGCCCTATCTATCCTGTTGAAAGGGATGTTAGTATTGAAGTTATCCACATAGTAGAGTATAGTAAATATGGGGAATAAAGCAATGATAAGTTACTATCACTTCTTCACTGCATCAGTAGCGATTCCTAATACTTAAGGATCTGTTAAGCGTCGTTCCATTAGAAGTTAGAATGGACTTCAGTTAGAATGGACTTCAAATTCTAGGGAGGGCACTATGATCGACCGGGTGGGCCATCAGCTTGGCAACTATCGGTTGCTTCGTCTACTTGGTCGTGGTGGATTTGCCGATATCTACCTGGGCGAGCATGTGTACCTCAAAAGCCTTGCTGCGCTGAAGATCCTGCGCATGTCGCTCTCCAATGAAGAGCGAACTGCTTTCCTGAAGGAAGCCCAGACGTTGACGCAGTTAGCACATCCTAATATCGTGCGTGTGCTCGATTTTGATGTGGAAGATGATCAACCCTATCTGGTAATGGACTATGCCCCAAATGGGTCGCTGCGAGAACGGCATCCTGCTGGGTCGCGTTTGCCGCTGGATTCTATTCTTGTTTATGTTGCGCAAGTTGCCTCGGCATTACAATTTGCTCATGATAAGGGTTTCGTTCACCGTGATGTCAAGCCAGAGAATATGTTGCTTGGAACCCGTTCAGAGGTACTACTCAGTGACTTTGGTATCTCTGTTTTTGCATCCCGTACGGAACCCCAGTACAGTACAAATCATATTGCGCAATCTGTTGCTGGAACCTCGCGCTATATGGCTCCAGAGCAGTTGCAAGGGCATCCACAACCGGCCAGTGATCAATATGCCCTGGGTGTGGTTGTCTACGAGTGGCTTTGCGGTACATCTCCTTTCCATGGAACTCTCATCGAAGTTGCCATGCAACACCTCACAATGCCTCCTACACCTCTGCGTGAGCAACTACCTGAACTGGCACCTGCCATTGAACAAGTAGTGCTACGGGAACTAGCCAAAGAGCCTGAACAGCGCTTCACAAGAGTGCAGGATTTTGCGGTGGCCTTGCAAGATGCTGCATTGGCTCCTTCAACTCCACTCACTTCTCCCGCACCAATTGAGGCCGGTAAAGGGTTGCTCAATGTTGTCAAGCCAGAACCGCTATGGAAAGTGCCAACGACTTTTACCCCGTTTATCGGACGCGAGCAGGATGTTGCTGCGATAGAGGCCATGCTGTTATGCCCAGAGGTGCGTTTGCTAACGTTGGCGGGAATAGGAGGTATCGGCAAGACCCGTCTGGCCTTACAAATAGCGACGCACATGCGATCATCCTTTGCTGATGGCGTTTGCTTTGCGTGGTTAGCCTCTACTTCTGATGCAGCACTGATCCCATCGATCATTGCGGAGACACTCGGCATTCAACAGGTTGGCAATCTGTCTATCTTTGAACAGGTAAAGCTTTTTCTACATGACAAGCAACTGTTACTTATCCTTGATAATTTCGAGCAACTGGTGGCGGCGGCCACTCTCGTCGAAGATCTGCTGGCCGCATGCCCTGCACTTAAGATCATTGTTACCAGTCGAACTGTGTTGAGGCTTCGGGCTGAATTCGAGTATCCGTTGGATTCTCTTACTTTACCCGATCTCGGGCGGTCCCCCAATGATACAGGTATTCGACAATCTACGGCCATAGCCCTCTTTGTCCAGAGTGCCCGGATGGTGAATCCTAACTTTCAGCTAACGCAATCCAATGCGCGCACTATTGCGGAGATTTGCGTGCAGTTGGATGGTCTACCTTTGGCAATCGAGCTGGCGGCGGCTCGCATTCGCCTTCTGCCACCGCAGGCACTGCTGAGCCGTCTCTCACGGCGGTTCGAGGTGCTCACAGGTGGGGCAGTGACACTGCCAGTACACCAGCAAACGCTGCGCAACACGCTTAAGTGGAGCTACGATTTGTTAGATGCTAATGAACAGCAACTCTTCCGGCAGCTTGCTGTTTTTGAGCATGGCTGGACGCTTGAAGCTGTGGAGGCCCTGGGCAACGCGATTCGTGAAACGCAGGATGACGTATCGGTATTGGATGGCATCGCTTCACTCATGGATAAAAGCCTGGTGCGGCGGATCGAGCGAGAGGAAGAAGAACCACGCTTCTCCATGTTGGTAACTGTGCGCGAATATGGGTTGGAATGCCTGCGCGAGAGTGGAGAGGAGGAGCGCGTCCGGGAAGCGCATGCAGATTATTACCTTGCGCTGGTAGAGGAAGCCGAGCCACATCTCAGGGGAGTGCAGCAACTCCTGTGGCTGAGACGATTGGATCGAGAACAACTGAACCTGCGAGTTGCTTTGAGCTGGCTGATTACACACGAGGAGAGTGAGAAAGCTTTGCGCTTCTGTGGAGCGTTATGGTGGTTCTGGCAAATGCGGGGTTACTGGAGCGAGGGACGGCGCTGGCTGAAAACTGTGCTTGCACTACCAGAGGCTGGAGAACAAACGGTATTGCGAGCCAAAGTGTTGAGTGCAGCAGGAGAATTGGCTGCTGACCAGGGTGATTTACAAGAGGCACGTTTGCTCCTCACTGAAAGTGTGACGCTCTGCCAGGAGTTGGATGACGATTACGGAGTAGTTAGCCCCATGTCCACGTTGGGAGGGGTCATGTTCGGACAAGGTGATCATGTGGCAGCGGCTTCATTGCTGAAAGAGTGCATCACGCTGTGTCGCAAGTCAGGCAGCACCTGGGAGCTTTCGCGTTCGTTGCTCGCGTTAGGGTACATCGTATGGCTTGAAGGTGATTTGAAGCAGGCGATAGCTCTGACACAGGAGAGTCTCATATTTGCTCGAGAACTGGGTGACAAGGTCCAAATCGCCCACGCATTAAACAATTTAGGGCACTTATTATGGAATCAGGGCGACCTTGAGCAAGCCAGAGCAGATGCAGAAGAGGGGCTAACGCTTCTCCGGGAAACAGGTGCTAAGTCTCTTCTTTTCTCGATCCTTGGAACGTTGGGATCTATTTTATTATCTCAGGGTGACTTTGAGCGAGCTAAAGCACTCTATACCGAAGGGCTCATATTGGGCAAAGAGCTTGGAAACGAAACATTCATTGCCTGGCAACTCATCATGGGCCAAAGGTCGCATGATGACCCTGGAACAAATACTGGAGGCACCTGAACCTGAAGGCACGCCGGAGCTCGCCCTCTCTATGAGTCATTCAACCTCCGTTGCCGGAGCACAATCCGGACCATCTTATGATAACAACCTGACGGCACGCGAATTGGAAGTGTTGCGTCTGGTAGCTCAAGGTTTGACTGATGCACGGATCGCTGAGCAATTGGTGATCAGTCGTCGAACTGTCAATGCTCATCTCACCTCGATTTATAGCAAGATCCAGGTCTCTTCGCGCAGTGCCGCCACTCGCTATGCCATTGATCGAAAACTCATTTGAGTATGTGCGTATTTTCCTTGACACAACCATATAAGTAACTGTACACTTATTTCGAAAGCAAATACTGCGATATTTGACATTCTAGCAACTGTGGAATCTGTAGCATGATTGCCCTGAGAAACCGCATATTTCTTCACAGGAGGAAACCATGGCGACAAATTTAACGAATTTCTTACTTTCACTCGGTGATAACCCACAACGATTACAAGCTTTTAAACAAAATCCTGTAGCTGAAATGACTCAAGCAGGTCTGACTCCTACTGAACAAAATATGATTTTAACTGGAGATGTGCTGGGAGTCCGCGCGCATCTGCTCGCAGATCCAGACCTCAAAAATGCCATGGGCATACCTGCAAGTCAGTCTCTTCCAGCCCGATTACCGATGATAGTCTCCCCTTAAAGTTCGCCCTCGCCGACTCCCCAAAAGGTGAAATCCCGATGACCCAAAACCCAGCCTTGTCTCGCCAGCAACAGTGGGATTTTGCGGATGTAGATCAATCGCTCAATCCACAAAGTATCGTGCACTACCTCGAGAGATCGCGAGATGTCAATGATATTCAAGTGCTGAAAAAACTGAGCTATGTTTTGATGGAAGCACAGGCAGGTAAATGTCTCCTGGATATAGGATGTGGGATTGGTGATGATGTTCGTGCCCTTGTCTATTCCAGCGTTGCGGGCTGACTGATATTCGTGTGTTTCCTATGGTGTTGTATTTTACCGACTTTAATCCTGAAGACGGCTACTGGGAGTTTGTTTTCACAATGGGGCAACAACTCGATATTTTATCCGCAGTTGACATAGCGGAAATCAGGAATGATTTGCAACGACTGAGCGAACGCGGTGAGTACTTCGATTTTGGCGTCTTTTTTAGTGTTGTTGGCCGTAAGCCCTAATGATCTGTCAGGGGGGCATTTGAAACCAGGCTCACTTACCATCGTAGGAACGGGTATACAATTTGCGGGTCAAATGACGATTGAGGCACGGGCACACATTAAACAAGCAGAAAAAGTATTGTTCCTGGTCTCTGATCCTATAACCGCCGATTGGATCAAAGACATCAATCCGTCAGCCGAGTCGCTTTATCCTTGCTATCAACTGGGCGAGTCCCGTATGATTGCTTACGAGGGGATGATCGAACGCATCCTTTGTGAAGTTCGTAAGGGTTTGAGAGTATGTGCGGCGTTTTATGGACATCCTGGAGTCTTTGTTTACCCGTCGCATGAAGCGATTAAGCAGGCGCGAATCGAGGGATACAGCGCAAAGATGTTGCCAGGAATTTCCGCAGAAGACTGTCTATTTGCTGACCTGGGTGTTGATCCTGCCAGGACCGGATGCCAGAGTTTCGAAGCGACCGATTTCTTAATCCACAAACGTAAGTTCGATACAGGATGTGCGTTGATTCTGTGGCAAATCGGCTGTATTGGAGACCCGACTTTTAGCCTGGAACCATATGGCACGCGCGGTCTTCATGTATTGACCGAATATTTATGCCAGTACTATGATGCCACTCATCCTGCTATCGTTTATGAGGCGGCTGAATACCCTATCTTCGATCCAAGTATTGAAAATGTCCCGTTGGCAAAGCTTCCTGAAGCTCAAATTTCACCAATTTCAACGCTTTACATAGCGCCTCAAACACAAGCCCCTCTCGATGATGAAATGCTTGAACGTTTAGGCATTGACCTGCGACTTTTCAATGGAAGCATGAGAGCGAACCCACGATGAATCTGTATTGCAACCCAAATATGCTTCGTGTAAAATACCCAGGTAGGATTCAAAGAAACAAAGCTCTATGAATGTAAAATAGGAAAGAAGCAGGAAAAAAGATTGGATATTTCAGACGTCACAATAGAATTCTTCTCCGATTCAGAGGAGCACCTTCACATTCTCGAAAGCCAATTGAAACACATTCGTGATGTAGATGTCTACTTAATCGAACCGAAAGATTCGACTGCGCCAGCGCTTGTCGCTATAGGCATCACGAAAGGTGGAGAGAGAGCAGCAAAGGCTGCACATAGTGTCTCTCAGACTCTCCACGATTTCATACATGGCGAAACAAGTCCTCAAGGCCAGAAGAAAATCTTACTCTTCACTGTAGAAGGTGGACGCATTGATCTCGAACCTCTTACAGCCGATGAGATTGAAGGCATCATCGTCACAGCTAAAAAAGAGGAATAATTCTAATTAAGCCAGCGTGCGATGGCAAGACCGGGCGACTGCAGGGGTCGGCGACGGCGAGACCGGGCGACCGCGAGGGTCGCCCCTACATTTTCCCCTCGCGGTTGCCCGGCTACATTCCCTCTTCTTCTTGAACTTTTTCGACAACCTGTTTTAACGTTTCATAGGGCTGGGCGCCCATCACCAGGTACTTTTCAGCAAAAATGAGTGCAGGGACGCCATCCAGCCTGTACCCACGTGCAAGGTCGATATCAGCTGATACCTCGGTATTGTATGTTTGATCGTTCAGAATAGCCTCAAAGTTCTCAGTATTGAGACCAACATGCTCCGCGATCTCTTTCAGCACGATTTTATCGTCAATCGAGCGAGCTCGTTGCCAGTATGCATCCATGACAGCTTTATGAAAAACATCGCCTTTTCCTTGCGACTCTGCATACTTATCAGCAATTAATGCGGGACGACTATCGATACCGAACGGCCCGGCGTTGATTTCCAGCCCGTATTGTTCGCGCGCTCTTTTCTCAAACATCGGACGCGACGCCTCTATTCGTTTCCGGTATTCAGGTGGTATAGGGGGTGAACCTGCGGGTCGTAGTTCAAACGACCGCCAGTGGATATCAATATCATAGTGCTCTTGAAGCTTCTCCAAACTGGAGGCTACTAAAAAGCAAAAGGGTCAAACAAAATCAGACCATACATCAATGCGAATGGACATCAATCAACTCCAATCCTACTTGTCGTAATGTCTTAGCTTCCCCAGTATACAACAATGCTTCAGAGTTTTCAGGTAAATCATTCTAGTGCTTTTAAAGTAGCTTTAAAGGCCTGGGTGGTCGTGTAATGTGAAGTCCATGTTCCCATCCATTTGACGTTTTAGCTCAGGCGAACTATGCTTATTATGTATAACAAACACTGTCCAACCTTTTAAGAGCGAGAAGATATGGGTAAGAATGAAATGAGCCTGGGAAATGTGCAGGCACAAACAGAGAAGAAAAGCCAATCGGCTTTCTGGAAAGTATGGATAAAAACGGCACGCCCTTTTTCATTAACCGCTGCGGTAAGCCCTATATTAGTTGGTACTGCGGTTGCAGTGTACGAGGGCACATTTCATCTTGCAGTCTTTCTGGTCACACTGCTTTCATGCCTGTTTTTACAAATAGCAGCGAACTACTTCAACGAATATTTTGACTACCGCTATGGGCTTGATCACTCAGGATCCCTGGGCGCTAGCACGGTCATTTTTCGTCATGAAATGACGGCTACTCAGGTTCTAGCTGGCGGAATTAGTTGCTTTGTCATTGCCGCTGTACTCGGCCTTGTACTGATCTATCTAGTTGGCCCTGCTATTATTCTGTTTGGGTTAGCAGGTATGGCGATAGCCTATTTCTATAGCGCCAAACCATTCCAGTTTGCTATTCGTGGATTGGGTGATATCCTGGTTTACATCGCAATGGGGTTTCTTATGACGTGGGGGGCTTACTATGTACAGATTCCGCGTTGGTCCTGGCTCGCATTCGCTGCTAGTGTGCCGGTCGGTTTTTTAGTTGTAGCTATCCTAAACATGAATAATACGCGTGATATACAGGACGATAAAGCGGTTCATAAGCTAACATTACCTGTGCGTTTCGGTCAGCTATTTGGTCAGCGCTTCCACGCTTTTCTACTGATAGGAAGCTATGTAGCAGTGACCATTTTTGTGCTGCTTAGAATATTGCCATTTTTCAGCCTAGTGGTCTGGATCACTTTTCCCCTTGCATTTACTAATGTGCGGTCAGTCCTAGCTGCGACTGACCGCAAAGCCTTTGCCATTGGCATCAAGAGAACCGCGATGCTACATCTCCAATTTGGAGTGATGCTCGCGTTAGGCATTGTCGTAGCTGCAATTTCGAGGCCTATATTATGACAGCAAAACTCTCATTAGAAGAAAAATTCCGCGCAACAGGCGGCAAGGGTCCCTATGTGCAACGTCTTTTTGGAAGAATAGCTCGCGTCTATGACCCAATGAATCGCTTGATGAGCTTTGGGCTAGATCGGCGCTGGCGTGTATTTGCCGCCCGCTACCTGGCGCTAAGTACTGGCGAACTCGGACTCGATCTGGGTGCAGGAACAGCTGATCTCTCGATTGAGGTTATTCGCAACTCTGGACCTGGAACGCGCATGATTGGTATGGACATTACGCCTGAAATGCTTGAAGTGGGGCGCATCAAGATTGCTCGTTTAGGCTTAGAAGATCGCATTGACCTGCGTGTAGGAGATGCGGAACGTATTGATTTACCTGATAATAGCATTGATGGCTGCTGTTCCGCGTTCACAGTGCGAAACTTAACTGATATTCGTCAGGGGTTCCGTGAGATGTTGCGTGTAGTACGCCCTGGTAGTCGAGTTGTCTGCCTGGAAATTAGCCATCCACCTGGAAAAATTTTCGGCTCCCTCTTTTATCTCTACTTCTACAAACTTGCGCCGTTATTCGGTACAATTATCGGCAAGGCCTTCGAAGAATACAACTACCTGCCTAATTCGCTGACAACTTTCCCAGATGTGACCACGTTAAAAGCCATCATGGAAGAGGTCGGATGGAGCGACGTACGCTTCTATCGCCTCAGCGGTGGCATCGTTGCTGTACATGTTGGAACGAAGGTATAGTGACTATCTTGCATATGGTACAAAGAGAAAGCATACCCTTTCAATTTAAAACGTAGCAACCAGAAGGAGCAAGTTGGGTGCATTTCAGAAATTCGCTGTGCGAGCAGGGGGATTACTCCGTTCCAACCCGAGGGCGAGCGCAAGGGGCACGGGCGAGGGTTAACCCCGCCCCTACAATACGCGTATATTGGTTTGCAAAGGCTGTATATAGTAGAGTCGTAACGTTCTGGAGGTGGCGTGGGGTGCTCGCTCTTTTCCTTGCAATGTTGCTTACTATAACCTTTTCGTTCTTTTCAACAAGGCCATCAGCATTTTCTATGGTACCTGCGAGCAGTCCAACTTTGCAGGTCAGTGCGGGTTTTGGCACGTATTTTCGCGTGGGAGCCTGGGTTCCTCTTCACATTACCTTGCACAATAATGGACCTGACTTCAATGGTGTGCTTACGACGAGTAATCCAGAAGGTCTTGTACAGCAAGACACGTTTTCGATGGTTCCTTCCTCGATATACCAGCAGCCCGTTACGGTGCCGCGTGGAACTCGGAAACAGGTAACTTTGTATCTTCCCATAACTGTTCAATCTACCACTGTGAGTATTATTGCACAGTTGCTTGATAGTTACGGGAAGGTGATCCAGTCACAAAGTGTCTTGCTGCACCAGCTTTTTCCGGAGAATGTATTCGTAGGTCTGCTCTCAGATCAGGTGAACGGCTTCGATGCGCTTAGAAATGTTGTGCTACCAAACTCGAGCGATTCGGTGCTGGTGCAGTACCTCAACGCGCAGAACATGCCCTCCATGGAAGCTGTATTGGCCAACTTCAATCTGATCGTACTGGATACTTTTCAGACCAGCCGTCTTTCTCATGAACAGTTGCGGGCCTTATATCTCTGGGTGCAGCAAGGAGGGTCACTGATTGAAGTTGGCGGTCCACACTGGCAGCAAACATTAAGCGCCTTGCCTGCTAACTTACTGCCTGCCAACATTCATGGAACAAGCGCCTTGCCAGCAGGCACACGTCTCATACCTGCCGGTATCTCAACATCAGCCAGTTCAGGAATCACGATTTCTGATACGCTTCAGGTGCCGATTCCTGTAAGTAGTGCAATGGTTTTGGCGGGTGCAAGAACTATTGTGTCCGCTGGTGATGCACCGCTGCTTGTTCAGGCACAATCGGGGCAAGGTCTTATCTATTATCTCGCCTATGATCCTACTCTTGAACCCGTCGTTCATTGGCCAGGCGCAACAGTTCTCTGGAGAAGTTTGATTATTCGTTCGCTTGGCGCGCAGCTTCTACTGAGTGATCCATCGCAAGGTCTGAGCGGGGGCATGCCATTCTATCTGGCGAAATTGCAACACTTGTTGTTTTCCAATCCATCTCCTGCACCATGGTTACTGCTCTTCTTGTTCTTTGGCTATCTTTTGATGCTTGGGCCTATTCGCTGGCTCATCGTACACAGGACGAAGCGGCGGCAATGGAACTGGCGTATCATCCTGGGAACTATCGTCATTTTCACATTGCTTAACTATGCTGTCGCTTTTTATCAAGAACGAGCCTCCATTTTCAGCAACAGTTTTTCAGTCATCCAGCTCACTGCTGGTAGTCCGGTTGCCCATAGCACAACGTACCATGGTGTCTATACCCCTTTTGTGTCTGCTAACAGCACAATTCAGGTACAACTTCCTGGTGGGTCCCTTGTGCAACCGTATGTTGATGCTAATCAACAATCGGAACAAGCTGCTATCACTGCAATCCCAGAGACAACACAGGTGAAAGTATCCGATACGAATATCAGGTTTTTAGGTGCATTCCAGGCTGAGCAGGATATATCAATACCAGGGGGCATTATTTCTCATCTTGTGCTTAGTGAGGGAATGATATCTGGAACCTTGACCAATACGCTGCCAACTGCGCTTAGTGATGTGTATTTACTGATGCCACATAGTATTTTGCGCATTGGTAACATGGCTGCGGGTCAGACAGGCAGGGTTACACTCTCGCTAACTGCGTCCTCAACGAATGGAGGTCAGGCGGCGTGCGGATCACTGGTGAAGCAGGTGGTGAACGGCGAAGCTGGCATAATTACCGAGTACGACCACCTCTTTGTTCGAAGCGCCGGCCAGTCACTGAGCGCAAAGCAACGGCATCTAAGTTTGCTTGCGTTCATGCTTACTGCTGCGCATTGTACCAACTCTTCTTTTGAAACTGAAGGTTCATCAGCCACTTTGATTGGTTGGGCGGATCAACCTATGGCAGGAGAGAATGCTGTAACTGTTAACGATATTCATCCAGGCGGTTTACATGAGACGGCTGTGGTTGCGGATCTCGATTTTAGTTATGCTACTGGATCTCTGACTCTACCTGCAGATGTTATACCAGGGCGATTAGTGGATACGCAGGCTTTGGGAGCGCATCTTTTTTCATCTGGTTCCTATGCATTTGCGCATGGCCAGATTACTTTTGAATATAGTCTGCCATCCTTGGAGCACTTTCGTGTACAAACAATGACACTCAGTCAGCCAGTGGATCCCTCCGTATTACCTCGCGAGCAGCCAGGAGGACAACATAATGGTTCTTCTCATATTGCTCTCTATAACTGGCAAACCAATTCTTGGGACATCATCCATCTCACTCAATCTGCTCCCTTTACGACACAGAATGCCAGGGCATATTTCAGCCACGATGGACGCATGCTTGTGCAATACGTGGACCAGGCCAGCGACTTTAGCGAAATAGCCTTTACCATGCCTTCGCTTACTGTTAGCGGCGTTAATGCTCCTTCTTAAGGGGATTATCGATTATTCCTTGTTAATTTTCTCTTCATTAGCGAAAATACCGCTCACATAGCGCTCAAAATGAGCGCTATTTTTAAGCACAACCATTGATTTGGAAATAGGACGTGTGGCTTTTGTATATATCTGGATTGGCTGTAGTAAGGAGTCTTATCACCTGTTACTATGGTTATTACAGTGAGTAATCATCTTGCAAGATCGGCGAACATGATGAAAGACAGTTTTCAAGCCAAATCCTTTTCTGAACAATTAAGCGGGCAAGAGGAAAGACAAGCAGCAATTTCACCAACAGCTTCTAAGCCTAACCCCCTTGCAATAGTGCTGGCGCTACTGGCGCTTTATTTGATCTGGGGTTCGACATATCTTGGCATTCGCATTGCAATTGAGAGCATTCCCCCACTATTAATGATGGGTGTACGTTTTATAATAGCTGGCGGGATCCTTTACCTCTTCCTACGTATACGTGGTGTACCAACTCCCAACCGGTCACAATGGTTGGGATCAACAGCCGTTGGGATACTACTGATAGGTGGTGGTATGGGAGGTGTTGCGACTGCCGAGCAGTGGGTTCCATCAAGTGTGGCTGCTGTTTGTATAGCCACAGCTCCTTTATGGATTTCACTCTTTGCAGGACTCTGGGGACGCTGGCCTGTGCGTTCCGAGTGGCTGGGTCTCGGTTTAGGATTTGTTGGAGTAGTGTTACTAAATCTGGGAAGTGGGCTCTGGGCAAGTCCATTAGGAGCTGTCATCCTGCTCATTTCTCCAATTTGTTGGGCATTCGGATCCGCCTGGAGTCATCATCTCCAACTGCCATCGGGTCTGATGGCGAGCGCGACCCAAATGCTGATTGGAGGAGTATTCGTTACTATCATGGGTCTGATCCTCGGACAAAGGATAACAAGCCTGCCCACTATGCAATCGCTCCTGGCTTTGTTCTACCTGATCGTATTCGGCTCATTGATTGCTTTTTCTGCTTATGGCTTCGTTCTGCGACGAGTACGTCCTGCACTTGCGACCAGCTATGCCTATGTTAATCCTGTAGTTGCGGTGTGTCTTGGAGTGGCGCTCGCGGGAGAGAGTGTCACTGTGTTGACGGTTGTGGCGATGATTGTAATATTGGTTGGAGTTGGGTTAATATCGCTGGGGCGTAAATAGGATAAGTTTGCCAGCCTTACGTCATCATCGCCAGAGCGGTGCAGAAAAGACAAGAGGCCGGATGATCCGGCCTCTTGAACTAGTGCGAAACTGTAATAAATGATTGCAAGGCTTGCCTGGTTGCATCCACGAAGGAATAGGCTTTCCCAGTTGTGCCCATGAATTGCCAGATGTACTCACCGTTGTGAAGATCAGCTTCTTTTTTGATTGTGATGGGGAGGGGTAAATCCTTCAGCATTGCCGCCATTTCTTGCTCTATCTCCTGCTTAGCAAGATCTGAGGTTCTTACATGTTGGGTATCTTTCTCAAGACACCAGATGCACTCACAATATGAGCTATGCTCGTTCTGAGCATGTATAATTTGCATGTTCCGTTCAAGTTGCTTTGTATCAGTCATTTTTTCTTTCTCACTTTCTATCACTACAATTCTTTATTAATTAAACGAGCCAGGGAATGATTCTGTGAATTATCTCGAAAAATCAGATATAGTACCGGGCGACCGCAAGGGTCGCCCCTACATCTAATAGGCAATAAAAAACATCCAGGTTTTGATCGTCCTAGATGTTATTGTGAATCTTCTTTGATATCGTTCTCTTCAAGTACTTCACAAGTTTACCATAGTGGTTAAGGATTTGCAAACTGAGCTAAAGAGACTCTCTTATTAACGCCCTTTGAAGTTGGCCTGGCGTCGCTCGATGAAGGATTGGATGCCCTCTTTGATGTCTTCGCTCTGCATTATCTCTTGCAGATCGGGTAGGAATTGTTGTATTGCTGCCTCTTCGCCCTCGGCTATGGCCAGTCGTGCAGATTTGAGTGTGGAACGCACGCCCAGTGGAGCCTGTGCTGAGACGACTTGAGCCAGTTCTGTTGCACGAGTAAGCAGTTGTTCCGGTTCAACTACTTCCTGCACCAAACCGATACGCAGCGCCTCTGCTGCGTTGAACTCATCACCGGTCAGCAAATAACGCATGGCGTTGCCCCAGCCTATTTCGCGTGGTAATCGAAGGGTCGCACCTCCAAAGGGGAAGAGGCCGCGCTTGATTTCGATTTGAGCAAAGCGTGCGTTGGAAGCGGCAATGCGGATATCTGTTGCGAGCATGAGTTCAATTCCGATGGTAAGACATATACCTTGTACAGCGGAGATGATAGGTTTGGTGAGGCGCGGTCCTTGTATGCCAAGTGGATCAATGGCACCCTCTGAGTATTCAAAATGTCCCAGGGATGATGCAAACTGTGTCAGTTCTAATCCTCCTGTGAAGTGTTCTCCGTGCGCAAATAGCACTCCGCAGCGCAATTCGTTATCATGCTCTAGTTCAGCGTAAGCCAGACCTAGCGCGTTGAGCATTGCTCTATCGAATGCGTTGCGTTTGGCAATGCGATCGAGGCCAATCAGTAGTACATGTCCCTGGCGCTCAGTGGTGATTCGTCCTTCCTGGTTCATTTTGTCCTCCTTCGTTTAGGGTTCTGATAGTAGTTTTTATATGTGACTTTGAGATGGAATACGTCCCTTTCCACGCTTTTTGACTGGCCGCCTACGGCGGCAAAAAAGTAAAAGATAGTTTTCGGGGACACCCCGAACCCCGGCAAAGGACTGCGTCCTCTGCACTCCTGTTTAATTCTTTGCCTGCGATGGCAAAAGGAACTTTTCGGGGACACCCCGAACCCCGGCAGAGGACGCAGTCCTCTGCACTCCTGTTTAGTCCTTTGCATGGGCGACAAAAGGAGTTTTTCGAAAGAACCCCGAACCCCGGCAAAGGACTGCGTCCTCTGCACTCCCAGTCATTTATGAGTAAGTATTAGATACATCGGTAAGCCGCATTGTTTCAATATATCGATCCATATGCTCGGCGGCCCGCTGCATGTAGGTGGGATCTTTGTAGAGATTGCTCAGCATAATTGCGCCTTCGAGTGTGGCAATGAGGATTGATGCTACCTCGTCAGCATCTACTCCTGGACGAATTTCTTTGCGTTCGATACCTTTGTTCACGATACGATGGATGGTGGTGCGCCAATTATCCATGGCAGATCTGGCACGGTCCCGCAGCATTTCGTTGGCATCATCTGCCTCAATCGCGGTATTGAGAATTGGGCAGCCACCGGCAACGGGGGGGTCTTCGATGATGCCTTGAAAGACGGAGACGATAGCGAGAAGGCGCTCAATGGCGTTGAACCTTCCCTTAAGCTCGTGCGCCACGCGTTGTTGAACCAGGCCATACGCGTAATCAAACGATTCCAGGGCCAGTTGTTCCTTGCTTGTGAAGTGGTTGTAGATACCACCTTTCTCCAGGCCGGTTTCGCGCATGATGTCGGCAAGGGATGCACCAAAGTATCCCTGGCGATTGAAGAGTTGGGCTGAGCGTGCGAGAATTCTCTCGCGTGTCTGTTCACCTTTACTCATCTATACGTTCCTTTCTAGAGCCCTGGAAGGGTATCTGACTGGAGTAGGCGCTGAAAAAAGCGGTTTATGCTCTCTTCTGCAAGACGATTACCAAGACGAGCTACCAGGATGTTCGCGGGATCCATACGAATATTGGGCTCGGAGGTGAGGTATTCGGTAAAACCATGAGTTGCAAAGAGCCGGGCGATCAACTCTCGATAGTGAAAGGGCGATATGCCCAGTCCTACATAATCCCAATGCCAGGAGAGACCTAATCCGAGTATAAGATACTCTTCCAGGGACTCAAACTGAAGCGCAAGGGTGAGCAGTTGATGTGCGATGCCGAGTTTGCGCCAACCTGAGCTGACCTCAACCGCGATTTCGTATGCATTACTGATATCTTGCCACCAACCATCTAATGGCGCAAGGGTGGCCTGACCAACTATCGTGCCTGTGGCAGTGTAAGCCAGGGTAAGCCTATTTTCTGGTTGCTGAGCAATGGAGAGTAGCAGGTTATGTTCGCGTTCGGGAAGACGGGCGAAGGCACGCAGGCCGTCATCTGCTTTCAATCCTTCTACAAATGAAGGTGTACAGCACGTACGTAGGAACAATGGCCCCGCGGGTGTTTTGTATGTTTTTACACGGGAGATGTGTGTGTTGCGAGATTTTTCGCTTGAAGCGTATGTTTTTGCTTTTAGCAAGGATGGTGTCTCCTTTTGATGATGTGGATATTGTGAAATCCACCTGGGCCAATGAATCGGCGGTGTGGGCGATACATCGGCACCTACGCGGTTTGTCAACCAGTAATTGTCGGGCGCCAGGACGGCGCAAGCGCCCCCACCAACCCACCCCGCAACGGTGCGGGTTGGGACCGAATCATCGTAGGGCGCCAGGACGGCGCAAGCGCCCCCACCCATCATCTCCACAGCCCCCGTCCCTACGCGGAATCTCAATACGAGCCAACGTGTCAATATATGGTTATTATTCTTGTCCGGTTCCGTTAGGTGACGATGGGCGTAGGATAATACAAGTGGTGGTTCCATGAGCATAGAGTTTGCCTGCGGCGTCGGTTAAGCGGCCTTCGGCGGTGGCTATGCGTCCTCCAACGTGAATGATCTTTCCTTCAGCGTAAATTGATCCCGTTTTGGCTGTAACGGGTCGCAGATAGTTGACCTTGAGTTCAAGGGTGGTGTAGCTTGTGCCGGCTGGGAGCATAGATTGTACGGCACAACCGAGCGCCGAATCCAGGAGTGTGGCCATGACCCCACCATGTACGGTACCAAGAGGGTTGTAATGGTATTCAGATGGCTCGGCAGTAAAAACAACACGACCCTCACTCACTTCGGTTATAGACATACCTAACAAGACGGCGATGGGTGGTGGAGGAAGCTCACCTGATTGCAAAGCTTTGAGGTAGGCGATACCGCTAATGGTCTTGCCTATTTGAACGGCTGCTGTTGGGTCTTCCCAGGAAATTGTGCGGGTACGTCCTCCCTCGATAATTCGAGGAGCTACAAGGTCGGTCAAGTTCGGTTCCTTCCATTGTTTGTTATAGTAACAGACTATTCGGTCTGTTTTGTTCGCAATAATTTGAGACCGATTGGTCTTAATTTAAGTATAGTTAATTTTTGGGCTTTGTCAAGGGGAAGTAGACTAACATCCACTTATAACTGCCGCCTGCGGCGGCAAAACAAGATAAAAAGAGTATTTCGGGAGCCCGCTGTTGCATCCCCCAGATGCGCGGGCCCCGAACCCCGGCAGAGGAGCTATGCCCCTCTGCACTCCCCTTTTATGAGAGGATCTCAGCGGAGTTGGTTTATGGTTCGTTAGATGGAGTCGACGAAATGATGTTTTCCTCCCTGGCAGGCTCTTCCACTGCCTGGTTGATCTCGTTCTGATAGGCTTCGAGAACCTCGGGGATGGTATCAAAGAAGTGTTCTTCGCCAATCAAGGCCGTCAGGCCATAATGATCAAGTTCCTTCTTAACGTTGTCGACCACGTTGGAGAGCACAAGTGTCACACCTCGTTTCTGTAGTGTCTTGTGGACCTGCTGAAAGGTGTCGGCTGCTGTGAAGTCGATGTATGTGATGGCTGCTGCGTGGATGACGAACCATTTGATCTTCGGCTCCGCGCTCTCGACGACTTTGAGTATTTCCTGGCTGAAGCGAGTCGAGTTTGCATAGTAAAGACCCGAACCGAAAAGGTACACGACAAGGCCCGGTGCAGCCTGGTGGCCTTGCTCAACGGGCATTGGTTTCCAATTACCGGAAGGTGTAGGCACCACCAGGGCGTCGAAAGGGCGGTAGCTATGACGGAGATGGTCGATGATGGATAGCACAATCGCGAGGAGGATGCCTTGCTCAACACCAACGGTTACTACTACTACGGTTGTGATTGCGGCTACGATGAACTCTGCCTTGCTCAAGTGGAAGACCCTTCTCATGCCCTTAACGTCGATCAAGCGTATCCCGATCAGGAAAACGACTGAGGCGAGGACGGCAGTCGGCATGTAGGCGAGCGGAGCGGTGAGGAAGAGGAGAACAAGAAGTACGATGAATGCCGTAGTGATCTGTGCGATTTGAGTATGCCCACCTGCACTGTCAACGATCTCGGTCTTGGTTGGGCTGCCATTGACGACGAACGCGCCAGAGATGCCAGCGGCGATGTTCGCCAGGCCCAGGCCGATCAGATCTACATTCTCGTCGAAGTCTTCTGTGTAGCGTAAGGCATAGGCGCGGGAAGTGGCGGCGCTTTGAGCCAGAATCACGAAAAAGATTGATAGGGCTGTTGTGAGTAACTGGGGAAGTTGGGTCAACTTTACATCTGGCAGGCCTAACTTCGGAAGACCACGAGGCACGTAGCCCAGTATCTCAACACCATATTTGGTGGAGAAGTTGAGCACATAGCTTGCTATGATCATACCCACCACGGCGATCAACGCGCCTGGGATCATCTTGTTGATCCTGGAAGCGGCGATGATAATAAGAAGGACGACCAATGAGATGATGACTGACGCGATATTCGCTTGCGGGATCTGTTGAATCGCGCTTGCGAATTTCTGGATCGTCCCACTGCCATGGGTTTGCACTCCGAGCATCCCTCCCACCTGCCCGAGAGCGACCTGGATACCAACACCCGTGAGGAAGCCGATGAGAACGGACTTCGATAAGAAATTAGCGAGAAAGCCCAGTTGGATGAGGCGCGCGAGGATCAGAAATACCGCGGCTATTATCGCCAGCGCTCCCGCAAGGGCTATATATTGTGGTGTATCCTGTGCAGCGAGTCCGGCAAGACCAGAGGCCATGATCGCCGCTGTGGCGGAGTCGGCTCCCACAACGAGATGTCGCGAGGAACCGAGCATTGCGAAGACCAACACTGGAAGCAATAGTGTGTACAAGCCAGTGATGACCGGGGTGCCAGCGATCTTCGTGTAGCCCATGACCTCGGGGATGCCGAGCGCTGCAAGGGTTATGCCAGCAATGATTTCGGCTGGTAGATAGTGCAAGTTTATTGGGAGTATACCCTGAAATACGGGGAGACGACGGCGCGCTTTCTTCGGTTCTTTGGACATAGTTGTCAATGCTCCCTCCTACTATAGTATTGGGTGAGCCTCCCGAAATCAGGACTGTAATAGCGATACCTGCTCTCACTGCCAGGGTTTGAGTTCAGTTTGGAAGAAAAGACATCCCCAGAGATAGGTTTCCTTCATACAAAAGTACATAACTGTTGTGTTCAGTCGACAACTTATGTTCTCAGCCTTTCCGCCTGCCGAAGTGAAAGACTGGGAATGCTTGTATCATGATCTTAGGGAAAATGTTGCGTTTAAGATAGACTGTTTGAAATCAGTTGTCAATGATTCCTTATTCTGCATATACAATCTGAGATGGATAGTCTTGTTCACGAACTGGCCGATCATCCTACTCCCGCGTTCCTGGAGAATCTATTGCGGGTCATGCAGCACATTGTGCAGCAATGGCAAGCAGAATTTGATTGGGTGAAAAGCGTGTGCGAAGAGGAACTGGAGGCGAGGGATACCATCACCCCACCGCAAGGGCGGCCGCAAGGGCACGCCCCTACTATACACGAATGAGCCAGATAGGCCGGTGGATATGGTTGAGCATCCGCAAGTTGATATTCAGGATTGAAGCTAGGTTGTGGGTGCGTCTGATGCTTGAAGCTGGCTGTAAATTTCAACGAGATAGCCATCGGGGTCGCTGAAGTGGGCTGTGCGGGCTTGCCAGACTGGTCTATCCACAGGAGCGGCGATCTTTTTAGCACCGCGCTTGACGAGATCGGCATAGGTGGCGTCGACGTCATCTACGCGAAAAACGATGACTGCCTGATGACCTACTTGTATGGGAGGCGGCGTCGCTTCGCCTAGAGAGGCGGCAAATCCATCGCGACTTAAAAGCTCCAATCCGGCGTTGCCCGTGTCGAAATATGCATAGCCCATTGTCTCGTCACCAAATGTCATAGGTAACATCATGATATCGCGCCAGAATTTGAGCGATGCTGGAAAATCGCTTACCAGCAGACGGAAGTTAATGAGTTTCATCGAGTGCTCCTTTTTGTTTTCTCTGTTCTTTTACCAGGTTCATTACCAGTATAGCACATGTGTTCTTTTATGGCGATTGCGGTGGTTTTGGCGTAAGGCAGCAGGGCGACGCAAAGGTCCGTAAACGAGATGTAGAGGAAGGAGATCATGGTGTGTAGAGCACCAGGACGGCGCAAGCGCCCCCACACAGGTGGCAGAAGAAGGAGATCATCGTGTGGGGCACCAGGACGGCGCAAGCGCCCCCACACAGGTGGTAGAAGAAGGAGATCATCGTGTGGGGCACCAGGACGGCGCAAGCGCCCCCACCCATCATCCCAGCAGCCCCCGTCCCTACGTGGTGTGGGGTGGCATCTGATGAAGGTAGTTAATCGTCGTTGCGTTTAGGAAGTGTGCGAATTCCTGAATGGCATTTACTACTGCCTGACCCATTTCGCCAGTGATCGGGACATTCGGCTCGATATACATAGCGTTGATTACGAGCGTGCGCTGTGCGCGATTCAGAGCTGGATCAATGCGACCGATGAGTCGATCACCATAGAGGATAGGCATCACATAGTACCCAAAGCGACGTTTGTCTTTTGGGGTGTAGATCTCACTTTGATAGGAGAAGTCGAAGAGAAGTTGTGTGCGTCTCCGATTACAAATCAAATTGTCGAATGGGGAGAGGAGGGTCGTGCGTGGTTGCCATACCGCCGTCAACTGCTCCAGCATGGGCAAAAAGTCTGCGTGGATGAACCACTTGCCAGGAAGTTCACTGTCCTGCTCATGGATGCGCACCCTCACAATATGCCCCGAGGTCTCCAGTTCAGTCAAGACGTCCGATAGGCCAGGGTAACGGTTCTGGGTAAAGTGCTGAGCAATATCGCGTTCGGTCGCCACTCCCAGCGCGCGTAAAGACTTCTGGGCTGCACGGCTGACTACCTCGCGCTCAGGAAAGGGATCATACGAGATCCAAGTGGGCAAGCACCGTTCCGCCAGGTCCCACCACTTTTCGCCAGCTACCCGCCTGGCAACCAGGACCTGTCCTTGTATCCAGAGAAAGTCGAGCATCCTGCTGACATTGCGACCATGAGTCCAACCAGTCGATTGCCACGCTGCCACCGAGGTATCCTCGAAATCGCGGGAACGCAAAGGACCCCCCTCGTGCAGTGCATTGAGAATGGAGACACGCAGAGTGTCATTCTGCTCCATCCAGGTCCTGACCTTCTGGGACCAGTGGGAGCTATCTTTGGCGTAGCGGTGCATTTCCATCTGATGGATGGGATAGTCTTCTGTTAAGACTATGGAAGCGGCGTGCGCCCAGTACTCAAAGAGGCAGTGCTCCTGCCAAAGCAGGGTGTCAAGGAGCAGGGGATCATAGTTCCCAAGGCGACTCCAGAGGACGAGGAGATGACTGCGAGCCACGATGTTTATCGGGTCGAGTTGGAGACATCCCAGCCGGTTGATCACCTCCATGATGCCACTGGCATCGGGGCTGGGACGTGGATCAGCGAGATACTGAGCCATGATGGCAACCTGGCGGGCCACGGTATGTGAAATGATAGGAGGCCTGCCCATCAGCATCGCCTCATGATGGTTCGACACATCGGGATATCCTTTACGTCTTCCGCGTTCTGCCGATTATATAATATAGCATGAATTTTATTATTTCACAGGGAGGGCAAGTATGCAAATATCATCCAATCAGCATGTTTATGATCTTGAACAGCCACGTTATTTTGGGGCTCCGATCTATCCAAGTCACGCACCTGGGTATTTCTATACTCTGCATCGCCATCATGAGCGTGGTGGTGGAGAAGCCAGGACAAGTGCATCCGGGTTTATGTACACGACGGAACATTCGGGTACACATATTGATGCTCTGTGCCACCAGGCTGAGGATTTACATTTGTACGGTGGTCGAGAGGTTGATGCCAGTGTTCAGACGCCACACGGATTTACCGAGTTGGGAGTGGAGACGATTGCTCCGATAGTTACGAGCGGAGTATTACTTGATGTTGCACGTTATCGAGCGGTTGACCATATTGGAGCCGGGAATCCGATCAAGCATGATGAGCTCGAAGCTGCGGCTCAAAAGCAGGGAGTCTCGATAGGTGAGGGAGATGTTGTGTTGGTACGTACTGGTAATGGTGCGCTCTGGCAAGATCCGGCAGTGTATCTACAGGCAGGAGGGGTAAGTGGTAGTGCCTCGCTGTGGCTTGCCAGTAAAGGGGTCAGGGCAGTGGGAGCCGACAATGTGGCCTGGGATGAGGTTAACGTTGTGGATCCCGATCTCAAGGTATCGTTGCCTGGGCATGTGATTCTGCTGGTGCGCTATGGTATTTATATTATTGAAAATCTCTTCCTGGAGGAATTGGCTCGCGATGAACGCTATGAATTTACTTTCGTTTGCTTGCCGCTTAAGTTAAGAGGTGCGACGGGGTCCCCTGTGAGGCCGGTGGCGATTGTTTCTTGAACAAACAGATATACCATCACATAAGAAAAGGCCTATTGCGTTGAGGAGTTGGCACTTTATACTTCACAATTGCTCTTCGAGTCATGCCGAAAATCCCGCTGCCTCGGAGCAAAAGCAGTGGAGCATGGCATCTTTGACATCAGCTTTGCTCATGTAGTATAGATAGTATAGATAAACTACCAGAGCTACTGTGTTGTTCAAGAAGGTATAGAGGGATGATGTTGGAACCTCCTCTGACGCCACCAACTTCGCCATTGGAGCGAGAGGGGGGCACTTTCGTCTTTTTCTCCTACGCTCATCGGGATAAGGGGTTTAGAGATAGACTTGAGGAGCATCTGAGCAACTTAAAATATCGCGGACTCATCACCACATGGTATGACAGGGAAATTAGTGCTGGCGAGGAATGGGCGCAACAAATTGATCTCTCTCTCAATAAAGCTCATGTCATCCTTTTGTTGATTAGCGCATCATTTATGGCGTCAGAGTATTGCTATAGTATTGAAATGCGGCGAGCGCTAGAACGCCACGAGCAACAGGAAGCTGTTGTCATCCCTATTCTCCTCCGTCCGGTACTCTATACAGATGCGCCATTTGCGAAACTCCAAATGCTACCTACTAACGGAAAACCTATTGTATTGTGGCGGGACCGCGACAGTGCGTTTGTTGATATCGCTTACGCCATCGAGAGAGTAGCTCAAAAATATTTGCCGTCATCACAAACATCACCAAGGCTACCTGAGGAGCATGCGCCATTTGTTGGTGAGCTAGCTGTGCCATCAAGACCCCAAGCACAATCACTAGAGCCTCTGCCAGTGGCTGTGCCATCAACTCAATCACCAGTGCAAGCATGGGGACGGCGTCCGTCACTACTTCTTCTTGGCGTCGTTGGACTTGTTGCTTGTGTACTACTCTCTTCATCATTCCTTTTGTTTCTTGCTCGCTCTCCTGCTCCTACTACTTCTAATCCTACTGCTGCTCCAAGTCCAACAGCGCCTGCTATTCCTCCAACTGAAATTATTAGTGGTTCTACTCCAACTCCAACTGCAACAGTTAGTTCTGCTCCAACTGCTGCTCTTACTCCAACTGCAACTGAAGGCATTGGTGGTTCTACTCCAACTACTGCGCCTACTCTTATCATCATTCTTGGTTTCCTGCTTCTTATAGCTGTTATTGCTGCTCTTATAGCGATTGGGGCCATTCGTGCAAAGATTGGACAAAGACGAGCGCAAGAAGCTTTTGAAGAGGCCCGCAAACGAGAGTATTATGAGGAGGCGATAGAAGCGTATCGACGTGCTCTTGCGCGTAACCCGCTTGATGCAGATGCGCTTCGAGGCATGGGTAATGCACTCTACTCACTAGGGTACTACGATCAAGCGCTCGATGCTTTTACGCGGGCAATTGATTGTGACTCGACACCCGCCGCTTATGCTGGGCTGGGAGACGTTTTCGCGAAGCTGAAACGGTACAGTGAGGCAGTGGAGGCCTATGAAAAGGCAATTGAGCTTGATCCGACTGTCACGCTCAACTATGGCGATCTCATGGAGGCGCTGCAGGCACTGGGAAGAAAAGAAGAGGCTGAGCGGGTTCATGCAAGGACCAGGCAACTCGGCTATGAAGATCTGGAGTAGATTTTCCGCATTCATGGCGGAGCTGGCTCTCTTCCCTTCGCATTCGCGCGTCATCGCAAAGCTTCCAGACGAAATGCCCTTGCGGCAAATCGCTGTTCTGGGGTAGATTACCTCTGTATCAATTCGAGAGGAGAGCGGAGAGCAAGGATGCTCTCCAGGTTGTACCAGCTCTCTCATCACCCTCTATAGAACAGCAAGGAAAGGAGTGTTCCATGACAGAACTATGGCAAATGTCCGGATTGGCTTTGGGAAGAGCCATTGCCAGCTGCGAGGTCAGTGCCGTCGAAGCTCTGGATGCGATTGTCGCGCGTGTGGAAGCCGTCAATCCAAAGGTGAATGCCGTCGTCACACTGGTGACGGAGCGCGCACGGGAAGAGGCGCGTTCGGTTGATGCACGCATCGCTGCGGGTGAGACAGGTGGACCTTTATGTGGTGTTCCAGTGAGTATTAAAGATTTGATTGAAACCAAAGGGATACGCACGACCTTTGGTTCGTTGTTGCGGCAGGATTTTGTGCCTGAGCAGGATGCCATCCTGGTCGAACGGCTCCGAGCGGCCGATTGTCCTCTTTTTGCGAAAACCAATACCCCTGATCATGGGGGGAAGTTCGCGACGGATAATCTGGTGTTCGGGGCCACCAACAATCCCTGGGACCTGAGCCGTTCGCCGGGTGGATCGTCTGGAGGCGCCGCAGCCCAGGTCGCCGCCGGAATGGGGCCGCTGGCGGTGGGCAATGATGGAGGCGGCTCGATCCGTGTGCCAGCTTCTGTATGTGGGGTCTATGGCCTCAAACCCCAGTTCGGGCGCATTCCCTCCTGGCCACGACACAATGGCTGGTATATTCTCAACCATGAAGGGCCGATCACGCGCACGGTGCGTGATGCGGCAGCGCTGCTGGACATCATGGCCGGTCCCGATGAGCGTGACTGGTTCTCATTGCCCGAGCAGACAGGCAGCTACCTGGAGGCGTGCGATGGTGAGATCAAAGGTATGCGTGTCGCCTGGAGCCCTACTCCGGGCTATGGTCGTGTTGACCCGGCAGTGTTGGAACGCTGTCAAGCCGCCGTTCGCACCTTTGAGGAGCTCGGCTGCATCGTCGAAGAGGCCAGCCCACAGATTCCCAACCCGGATCAGATTTTTCTGGGGATGATTGTTCCTCGTCTGCTGGTCCAATTTGAGCAAGAGTTTCCTGCAGGCTTTGCCGAGAAGCTAGACCCGGTCCTACAGTCCTTCCTGCCTCTTGGTGAGCAGATGACCACCCGTGATGTCTTCGCGGCCATCTTTGGGGACTATGTTGTGCATGATCTGTTCGTTGCTTTCTTCCAGCAGTACGAACTCTTCCTGACGCCAACCATTGCCACGCCTCCCTATGCTTCTGGCATTTTTGGCCCATCTGAGGTCGCCGGTGAGGCAGTTTCCAGTCCGCTGGAGCCATTCTTCACCTACCCCTTCAACCTCACCGGTCAGCCTGCTGCGAGCGTTCCGGTGGGCTTCACGGACAGTGGTTTACCAGTCGGCTTGCAGATCGTTGGGAGGCGCTTCGCTGAGAAGACCGTCCTGCGTGCTTCGGCTTGCTTTGAAGCAGCTCGCCCCTGGGCCGATCGTTGGCCAGCAATCTAAAGACGCTCATTGCTCTGCTGGGTGAGGTGTATCAGCATCGGATGAGCGTCGCCCAGCAGAGATTGCACGCCCTGCAATGAAACAACAATTCCACAAAACTATCAGCAAGTAAGCGATCTGAGCGAAGTTGTTTGTGAAGCTCATTCCCAGTATCGTCTTCTTGCTGCCAGCTTGTTGCACATCCCGTGGGTTTAGCTCGTCCAACAGGGGCCGAACTATGTACCTGCAAGCGGGAGGTGCGAGCGCTGGCGCTTCCTCCTGGCTTGCAAGACTTTGTTGGCGAATGCGAGATAGACTGCAATCCTACGAACGAGGGCACCCGCAAGAGGATGCCCCTACTCTACACGAACGCGCTTGCTAAGCCATCGGATAGGGGACGGCACCCGCAAGGGACCCCCTGCAATAGGGCGTATGCTACGCCCGATTCAATGAGGTGTGTCATTCGCCAGCAAAGTCTTGCAAGCAAAGGGGTCAGGGCAGTGGGAGCCGACAATGTGGCCTGGGATGAGGTTGGCGTTGTGGATCCCGATCTCAAGGTAACGCTGCCTGGACATGTGATTCTGCTGGTGCGCTATGGCATTTGTACTATAGAGGAATTGGCTCGCGATGAGCGCTATGAATTTACCTTCGTTTGCTTGCCGCTCAAGCTGTGGGGAGCTACGGGTTCGCCTGTAAGGCCGGTGGCAGTTGCACCTTGAGATCCTTCGCTGCGCTCAGGATGACAGGAGTACGCTCAGGATGACAGTTCCTTTACTGGTTCGCCTGTAAGGCCGGTGGCGGTTGTATCGGGAGAGTAAATTCGCTTTACACCACTGTAAGCGTAATCGACACGGTGAGAGCTTTTCCTGAACTAAGGTTGAAGGTGATCTTGCCTGTGTAGGTTCCTGCTACGAGCGTTGTTGGATTGACCGTCACATTGATCAACTGAGTCTGGCCAGGGTTGAGCTTTCCACTCATTACATTCAAATTCAACCATGACAAGCCACCTGTTTGCGCTGACCAGGATTCCGCCTGACTTCCACTGGAAAGCTTTAGTTGTTGCGTTGAAGGTCCACTCAGGGGCGTCAAGTTAAAGTTGAGGGTACTCGGATTCACACCTGGCGGCCTGGGTGTCGCTGTCGGCCTGGACGGAACAGGTGTCGGGGATGGTGCTGGCGTCGCCGACGGATTTGATGTTGGTAATGGTGATGAGTTTAGCGTCGGTGTCAATGGTGATGCCGACTTCGGCTTTGAGGTAGGTGATAGCGAAGACGAGGTTAACGAAGTAGTATTACTATGAGCGCTTTTTGACGCACCTTGAGATAATAGAGAGGGAAACGCGGCAATAGTAGCGATAATTACTGCGCATATGACTGCTGCGATTAACAACCACCATTGACGACGGCGTCGAAGAGGCGTGGGTGGTGGCTCGTCCGGTGAAACATAGGTAGGCGCGGTTAACGGCTGGCGCGGTGGAGCGAGCTCTACAGTGGATCGTGATGAGTAGGCGTGCGGAGTGATCATGCCAGTAGTCCCTGAGGGCTGGCTTGAAGGGGTGACTACTCCGGTTAATGGCTGTGGCTGGTCTAGCGGAGTCTTTGTAACCGTTGACTGTGAGGTCTCGCCTGATGGAGGTACCTGGGTGGACGGGGTGTCACTTGCTGAAGGAACCTCATAGGTAGACTGTAAGGTCCCGGTTGATCGTTTCACTATCGAGCAAGGGGCAAATGAAGCTGAGTAGGGTGTTTGACAAGCCTGTTCGAAGGCGGCAGCAAAAGCATGCACGCTGTCAAAACGCCGCTGAGGATCCTTCGCAAGAGCCGTGAACACCACTTCTTCAACAGCGGGTGTAATCCCTGCAGCCTTTCCATGTAATGGAGCAGGAGGAGTCATCAAATGCTGAGTTGCTATCTCGACAAAAGATCCCTGGAAAGGGCGCTCACCGCTCAGCCATTCATAGATCACGATCCCCAGCGCATACTGATCGCTGGCTGGACGCGGCTTTCCGTTGATCTGCTCAGGTGCCATATAAGGAATAGTGCCGGCCATCTCTTTTGTAGTTTGAGAGCTCGTGCTCTGAGCAATCATGACCAGGCCAAAATCGCTCAGCAAAACATCTTCATCACGCCCTACTAACATATTCTCTGGTTTGACATCGCGATGAATTAGCCTTCTATCGTGAGCATACTGCAGAGCTGCAGCAGCCTGCTCCACGTAGGGCACGATGCTTACCGGCGGGAGAGGAACTCCTCTGGGGTGGCGTTGGCGCAGTGTGCCATTGGGGGCATAATCCATCACCAAAAAAGGGATATCATCCTCCACACCAAAATCGAGCACACGCACGATGTTGGGATGCACAAGGCTGGCGATAGTTCGTGCTTCATTGCGGAACTGCTCCAGGTGACTTCCTGTTAACCGTAGCTGGAGCACTTTGATGGCCGCCTGGGTATTCAGATGAATATGCTCACCGAGGTATACCTCGGCAAAGCCACCATGTCCTATCAAACGACTCAAGCGGTAATTCCCAAGTTGCTGTCCCACACGCTCAATCATCTTTGAGATCTTTCTTGGAGAGCATTGCACTTTCCCTCGCTGAGAGGCCGGCTGATCAGAGCTATAAAAAGTCCAGCCTATCACAGCGACTCCTTATTTAGCCATCACATGCTCGCTCTATCTTACACGGAAAATACTATGTCCTGGTTTCAAGCCCCTGTCGCTTTTGCCGATCAAGACGGGGACGGCAGCTTCAGCCTCGAAAGGTTAGCGACAGTTTACGTTGTTTGAATTCAAATAGCAAGAATTTCCACGGTGGTTATTTTCCCCGTCGAGGCATGTCCTTCAGGAGTGACAAAACACAGTCCTGTCAGGAACACACTGTCAGGGTGATTTGACGGAGGTGAAATGTATAGTCTCAATCGCTGCAATTATTATGCAACACGATAGGATAGTAGATATGAAAAATTATCTAAAAGTACTAAACTACTTCTCATTACTGATTAGTTAATATATACTCACATTGTTCGTGTTGCTGAGACAGTAAAGCGTATATTCGTAGATCAGAGTGCAAGCACAGTCCCTTGGCCTTGTTTAGGACATATGAGTATATGAAGCTGAAGTTTCCATTGCATCCATCTCATATAAAACACGAATATTGCTCCAGGGTCTCGCTCCAGTCGCCTCATTACATCTGTGAAGTGAGACGATTTGCCTTGCGTGTCTCATTTGAGAGATGCATGGATGGCAAGTGGAGTAACACCCTGTTCTCGTATTTGGTAGAAATACTCACGCTTTTTGCCATCTACTTCAGCACAGCAAGACTCGGCCTTTCCGTGGATGCCGTCAGTAGGTTTGCCACGCTCGTCTGGGTTCCCTCAGGGATCGCAATTGCCGCACTGCTTCTTTTTGGGTATCGTCTTTGGCCAGGAATTCTCATGGGAGCGTTTCTGGTTAACCTCTTCAATGGTGCTCCACTCTTGGTTGCCGTAGGCATAGGCATAGGAAATACACTTGAAGCCCTTGTAGGGACCTATTTGCTCAAGCGTAATAGGTTTAGCCATGCTCTTGACCACCTCAGGGACGTTCTTTTACTGGTTCTTCTTGCCATGCCCCTCAGTGCCATCATCAGTGCAACTCTTGGGGTGTCCAGTCTTTTCCTGGGGAAGGTCATTGCTTTTTCATCTTACTATCCTGCATGGAGAGCGTGGTGGATAGGAGATATGATTAGTATCCTCATCCTCACTCCGTTTCTCCTTACCTGGAGCAAATGGCCGCATGATAACGTAGCAGGAAAACGCATTGCTGAAATGGGAATACTCACGTTGTTCGTCCTTGCAATTGGCCTGATTGTCTTTCTAGGACCTCTTCATACGGATCATGGAAGTTTCGGAATGACGTATTTGGTGTTCCCTCCACTCATTTGGGCTTCACTGCGATTTGGCGCGCGTGGAGCACTATCTGCCAGCTTTGCGCTATCAATTCTCGCCATTGTAGGGACAATACAAGGCTTAGCCTCTTTCTCACCTGGCAGACTCAGTGAGGGTCTTTTATTATTACAGAGTTTTATGGGAATAGTTGCTATAACATCTATAATTTTGGCAGCTGTTATGGCTGAACGGAGAGAACTTGAGCAACGCGAACAGGAGCGCATTTTGGCACTGGCGACGACTGATCCGGTCACCGGCTTGCCCAATCACCGTGCCCTGATTGCTCGGCTCGATCAGGAACTGGAACGCGCTCAACGGTACGATCGTGCTTGCTCTCTCTTGTTCCTTGATCTGGATCATTTCAAAGCGCTCAATGATGGATACGGGCATGCAGTAGGCGATGCGGTGCTGTGTGAGCTTGCAGACCTGGTGCGGACCCAGCTACGCGGCATGGATACGGTGGGACGCTGGGGCGGCGAGGAATTCGTGGTGATCCTGCCGGAGCTGTCAGCAGAGGATGCCCTCCACCTGGCGGAGGAAATACGTGCCACGGTAGCAGCCCATACCTTCCGCGTCGGCGGCGGCCTCCATCTGACGTATTCCGTGGGCCTGGCGAGCTATCCCATACATGCCCAGGAGCGCGAAGGCCTGCTCAGCGCCGCTGAGCAGGCCATGTATGGGGCCAAGCGCTTTGGCCGTAACCAGGTGCGTGCGGCTACCGATCCGGCGGTGCGCGCCCTCTTCGCCGCAAACCCGCCCGAGGGCGGGCGGGAAGAAGCTACGCTGGTGGGCATGGCAGAAGCCCTGGTGATCCTGGTGGAGGCACGCGATCACTCGACGGGTCACCATTCCCACCAAGTCGCCGACCTCGTGCTCCAGCTGGCTCTGGCCCTCGGCTTGCCTGCTGCCGAAGCGCAGATGCTCGCGTTGGCCAGTCGGCTACATGATGTGGGCAAGATCGCGGTCCCCGATATCGTGCTGCAGAAGCCGGGTGCGCTGACGCAAGAGGAGTGGGCATTGATGCGGACGCATCCGGCAGTTGGAGCCGAGGTCGTCAGCCACATCCCGGCGTTGCGTCCTCTGGCTCCCGTGATTCGTGCGCACCATGAACGCTGGGATGGCCAGGGCTATCCTGACCATCTGGCGGGCAAGGCCATTCCCTTTGGGGCACGCATCCTGATGGTTGTCGATGCGTATCTCGCCATGATTGTGGATCGCCCCTATCGAAAAGCGTGTGCGCCAGCCGCCGCCTTGGCGGAACTGCGGCGCTGTGCAAGCTCGCAGTTCGATCCACAGGTGGTTGAGGCGCTGCTGCTCCTGCTCCCAGCTGAGGCCACAACCCAACATGCGTGATATCGGGGCCAAGGAGCGATTTGCACTAAACTCACTAATCCCCTTGTTGCGTATTCTCGCGCAGTACGTTCACCAATTCAGCCAGTCTTGTCCTAATAGCCCGTATTCTCCTCCGACGTCGTTTAGCATCAATGATCGGTTCAGCCATGAGGTTGGTAACTCATACAAGTGGACTTGAGTGCTGATCTGGCTCGCCGGACGCAGAGATCCTTCGCTGCGCTCAGGATGACAAGCCTAATCTCCAAATGTCTAAGTGGAGCATGGCATCTTTGACATACGCTCTGCTCATGTAGTATAGATAAGCTATCAAAGCTACAGTGTTGCTCAAGAAGGTGTAGGTATGGTATTGGAACCTCCCTTGACGCCACCTGCTCCGCCATTGGAGCGAGAGGGGGGCACTTTCGTCTTTTTCTCCTACGCTCACCGGGATAAGGGGTTTAGAGATAGACTAGAGGAGCATCTGAGCAACTTGAAATATCGCGGCCTCATCACTACATGGTATGACAGGGAAATTAGCGCTGGCGAGGAATGGGCACAACAAATTGATCTCTCTCTCAATAAAGCTCAGGTCATCCTTTTGTTGATTAGTGCTTCATTTATGGCGTCGGAGTATTGCTATAGTATTGAAATGCTGCGGGCGCTGGAACGCCACGAGCGACAGGAAGCTGTTGTCATCCCTATTCTCCTCCGTCCGGTACTCTATACGGATGCGCCATTTGCGAGACTCCAAATGCTACCTACTAACGGAAAACCTATTGTATTGTGGCGGGACCGCGACAGCGCGTTTGTTGATATCGCTTACGCCATCGAGAAAGTAGCTCAAAAATATTTACCGTCATCACAAACATCACCGAGGCTACCTGTGGAGCCTCCGCCGTATGGTGGTGAGCCAGCTGTGCCATCAGAACCCCAAGCACAATCGCCAGAGCCCCCGCCTGTCGCTGTGCCGGCAGGACAACCAGCAGCGCAACCACGTGGAGGGCGTCGCTCACCACTTCTTCTTGGCGTCGTTGGACTTGTTATTTGTGTACTCTCTTCATTGTTCTTTTTTGTTAAAAGTTCATTTCGTCCTCCTGCTACTCCTATTCTAACTCCAACTTCTACTCCTTCTTTTCCAACTCCAACTGCTAGTCCTCTTATCATTCCTGGTCTCCTACTTTTGGTAGGTGTTATGATTGCTCTTTTAGCGATTGGAGTCGTCCGTGCCAGGATTGGGCAAAGACAAGCGCAAGGAGCTTTAGAAGAGGCCCACAAACGAGAGTATTATGAAAAGGCAATAGAAGCGTATCGACGTGCTCTTGATCGTAACCCACTTGATGCTGATGCGCTTCGAGGTATGGGTAATGCGCTCTGCGCACTAGGGGACTATGATCAAGCGCTCGACGCTTTTACGCGGGCAATTGATTGTGACTCGACACCCACCGCTTATGCTGGGCTGGGAGACGTTTTCGCGAAGCTGAAACGGTATAGTGAGGCAGTGGAGGCTTATGAAAAGGCCATTGAGCTTGATCCAGATGTCACCCTCAACTACGACGATCTCATGGGGTCGCTGCGGGCACTGGGAAGAAAAGAAGAGGCTGAGCGAGTTCATGTAAAGGCTATGCAACTCGGCTATGAAGATTGAGACAAGCTACTCAGGGATGTATTGTCATATGGTCGACGCGACGAGGTACGTCGAAACGGAGCAGAAGACCGGAAACGTCGTCCTCACGGTGAGCGGCGACCGCGAGACCTGAGCAAGCCGTCGAAGTCACGGCATTACGTAGGCGGCTGGGTTACTCGGACCAGATCGTTTTAGGCATGGACATCAGTTCATCGTCAACATAGATGGCATCAACGCGCTCATTGAAAAAGCACAGATAATGAGCGATGGGTGTAGACTCAGGCAGCGGTTTGTGATAGCTCCACACAATGTCCTTGAAGACACTTTCGCCAATCCTGGCGGACCAATACGTTGCCATCCCCTTGTATGGACAACGGGTGGTGGTTTCTGTCGGTTCCAGGAACTCCATGCTGATATCCTGTTCAGGAATGTAGTAGCGGATGGGCAGCCCTGTTTCGAGCAACAGCAGGGGGCGTTGGGTGTTGGCTATGGTCACGCCGCCAAGGACGATGCGCACATGCCTGGAACTGGGCAAGATATCCACTCGCTTATAGGGATCGCGCGCATGAGCGTAGACTTGCTGCTCCTCTTCATACCAGGCATCCATCTGATCCCAATAGAACGCCAGGTAGCCTTGAAGCTGCGGCCCTTCGGGCAAAGGCTGGGGGTAGCTCCAGGCGGCATGCTCGATCTTACGGTCACCAACCCGTAGTGTCCAATAGGAGGCTTCGCCTTTGAGCGGTGAGTGTGTGTGATGTTCAGACGCCTCCAACAAATCCATGCGCACATCTGCCAGCGGAAAATAGAAGACGGGCAAGCGGCCAAATTCGTGTAACAGCATGACATGCTTGCTATCGGCAACGGTTACACCATTGAAGACTACCCGTACACGCCGGTGGCTGTCTTCCCAGCGAAATCCCTGATTGAAAGATGGTGATGCCAGTTGGCCCAGAAACAGGTCTTCAAGCACGCGTTTCATCGTGTCACTCCTCTCTGGTATTAAGAAGTACCAAAACTGCTGATTATTTATTTAAGAACAGGAAACTCACTGTTACCAGTCTTTCCCTAACTCGTGCTGTTTCCATAACATAACATTTTGACCTGCGAATTTTCTTCCTGAATTTTAGAGATCAGTCAGAGAAAATGTTGATTTGCTAACACCAGAGGGTATTATCATGTTTGCATCTATCTGGTAGAATAGTCGCGTTATACTAAGGAATCATTGAGAGAAGGTGGAGGAAGTTTTCAATGGCAATCAAGAAAAGTGAGATCTATAGTTCTATCTCAGCAGGTAAATCGATGCCATAGCGAAAGTTGTGTAAAGAGAAAAAGCTGCTCATCACTTCTGGACAAATGATGTACACCTCCTTTAGGTCGGTTTCCACCAGGAGCTCTGATTGTATCCGCCCTAATGATTTACCATGCCGACGTTCAGGCTGACTGTAGTTCCAGTCGTTGCGCCTGCGAGATCGGATGCCATAAAGGCCGCCATATTCCCCACTTCTTCCAAAGTAGGACCCTTGCCCAACAGATT
>WNFY01000511.1_pt1 | contig 55404 bp, 46 predicted proteins | sample 5400091 | NCBI WGS metagenome assembly WNFY01 (sample SAMN13153364, study PRJNA577476) | soil metagenome | isolation source: 60 cm soil or saprolite under grassland replicate 1 | place: USA:California | collected 2016-06-15
CGGCGGCGCAGCGCGCGATGGTGCAGGACGCGACGAACCGGTTCTGGTGGCCGTCGCTGATGATGTTCGGGCCGCCGGACGACCAGTCGCCGAACACGGCCCTGTCGATGGCCTGGGGCATCAAGCGGCACACCAACGACGACCTGCGGCAGCGGTTCGTGGACATGACCGTGCCGCAGGCGGAGAAGCTGGGCGTCACCCTGCCCGATCCCGAGCTGAACTGGAACGCCGAGCGCGGGCACTACGACTTCGGCGTGGTGGACTGGGACGAGTTCATGGCCGTGGTCAAGGGCAACGGCCCGTGCAACGCGCAGCGGATCGAGCGCCGCCAGGCCGCCCACGACGAGGGCGCCTGGGTGCGGGAGGCCGCCGCCGCCCACGCCGCCAAACATGCCACACGGAAGGACGCCGCCTGATGGAGGAGTTGCAGGTGCGCTCGAGCTGGCCGCTGTACGAGGTGTTCCTGCGCGGCAAGCGCGGGCTCAACCACGTGCACGTCGGGTCGCTGCACGCGGCCGACCCGCAGATGGCCCTGCGGCACGCCAGGGACCTGTACACCCGCCGGAACGAGGGGGTCAGCATCTGGGTCGTCGCGGCCGCCGACATCACCGCGTCGAGTCCGGACGAGAAGGACCCGTTCTTCGCGCCGTCCGGCGACAAGGTGTACAGGCACCCGACGTTCTACCGGCTTCCCGATGACGTCCCGCACATGTAGGGGGTGCCGGTGACCGAAGACGAGTTCGCCGCGTACCAGAGCCTGAGCGAGCAGGCCGAGGATCATCGCTGGGCGTTCGGGACCGGGTTCACCGACCCGCTCGAGGGGATCGACGCGTCGGTTCCCGACGGCGTCGACGCGGCCGCGCTGACCGCCTACTGCCTGGCACTCGGCGACGACGCGCTGATCTACTCGCACCGGCTGCAGCAGTGGATGACGCGCATGCCCGAGCTCGAGGAGGAGACCGCGCTGGCCAACATCGCCCTGGACCTGCTCGGACAGGCTCGCATGCTGCTGGCCCGGGCCGGGCAGGCCGCGGGCCGCGGGCGCCGGGAAGACGACCTGGCGTTCTTCCGCGACGAGCACGAGTTCCGCAGCGTCCGGCTGGCCGAGCACACCGACGCCGACTTCGCCCAGCTGGCCGGCCGGCTGCTGGTCTTCTCGGCCTGGCGGCTGGCCCTGTTCGGCCGGCTGGCCGCCTCGGCCGACCCGGTGCTCGCGGCGATCGCGGCCAAGGGTGCCAACGAGCTGGCGTACCACCGGGACTACGCGGCCCAGTGGGTGATCAGGCTCGGCGACGGGACTGCGCTGTCGCACGAGAAGATGGCGGCCGCGCTCGGCGTCATCTGGCCGCTGACCGACGAGCTCTTCCAGGCCGACCCGGTGGCGGCCCGGCTGCCCGGGGTGGCGGCCGACCCGGCGGAGCTGCGGGCCGAGGTGGACGCGGTGCTCGACGCCGTGCTCGGCGCGGCCACCCTGGACCGCCCGCAGGGCGCCCCGCTCGCCCGGGTGGCGGGCAAGTCGGGGCGGGATGGCGTGCACACCGAACCGTTCGGCTACCTGCTCGCCGAGCTGCAAAGTGTCGCCCGCGCCCATCCGGACGCGACATGGTGACGGCGGCCGGGCTCGCCGCGGCCCGCGCGGTCGCGGCGGCGGTGCCCGACCCCGAGCTGCCCATGGTGACAGTGGCCGACCTGGGCATCCTGCGCGGAGTCGCGACCGAGGGCGAGCGCCTGGTGGTGACGATCACGCCGACCTACTCGGGCTGCCCCGCGCTGCGCGAGATAGCCCATGACCTGCGGCGCCGGCTCGCCGCGTCCGGCTTCGCCAAGGTCGACGTGCGGACCGCGCTCGCGCCCGCCTGGAGCAGCGACTGGATCACCGTGGAGGGCCGCCGCAAGCTGTCGGCGGCCGGCCTCGCCCCGCCGCACGCCGCGCCCTCCCGCTCGGGTCCGGTCCCGCTCACCCTTACCGGGACCCGGCGTGAGCCGGTCGCCTGCCCGCGCTGCGGCTCGGCGGATACGACGCAAACCTCGGCGTTCGGCGCGACCGCGTGCAAGGCGCTGTTCCGCTGCGAGAGCTGCCGTGAGCCCTTCGAGCACGTGAAGGCCATCTGACATGCCCAGGACCGAGTTCCACCAGCTCACCGTGGCGCGGGTGGACCCGCTCACCGACGACTCGGCCGCGGTAACCTTCGACGTCCCGCCCGGGCTGGCCGAACGGTTCGCCTTCACGCCCGGGCAGTCGCTGACGATCCGCCGCGGCGAGGAGCGCCGGTCCTATTCGATCTGCGCGGCCCGGGGCCGCGCGCCGCGCATCGGGGTGCGCGAGGTGGCGGGCGGCGTCGTTTCCGGCTGGCTGGTGCACGAGGTACGGCCCGGTGACGTGATGGAGGTCCAGGCGCCGTCCGGCTCGTTCACCCCGGACCTGGACGTGCCCGGCCACCACGTGCTGATCGCGGCGGGCAGCGGGATCACCCCGGTGCTGTCCATCGCCGCCTCCGTGCTCGCCGCGCAGGACAAATCCTCCGTCACCCTGCTCTACGGCAACCGGCGCAACGACTCGGTGATGTTCGCCGACGAGATCGCCGACCTCAAGGACACCTACCCGGAGCGGATCTGCCTGGTCCACGTGCTCAGCCGCGAACCGCAGGAGGTGGAGCTGTTCACCGGCCGCCTCGACACGGCCAAGCTGCGCGTGCTGCTCCCGGTCACCGTCGACGTGGCCGCGGTGGACCACTGGTGGCTGTGCGGCCCGTTCGGCCTGGTGGAGGACGCGATCGGCCTGCTCGCCGAGCTTGGCGTGCCGCGGCGGCGGATCCACCGCGAGCTGTTCTACGTCGAGGATGCTCCGCCCGCCCCGGCCACGCACGCCGAGCAGGCCGCGGGCCCGGGCGCCGAGGTAACCGTGCTGCTCGACGGCCGCAGCAGCACCGTCACCGTCCCGTATGGCACCCCGGTCCTTGACGGCGCCCAGCGGGTCCGCCCGGATCTGCCGTTCGCGTGCAAGGGCGGGGTGTGCGGCACCTGCCGCGCCCGGCTCACCGCCGGCGAGGTCACCATGCGCCGCAACTACGCCCTGGAGCAGGAGGAGCTCGACGCGGGCTTTGTTCTCACCTGCCAGTCCCTGCCCGCCTCCGATCAGATCACCGTCGACTACGACGCCTAGCCGCAAGGAGCCAGCGATGCCGGACCTCACGTCGCCGGGCGGCGACCTCGAGCCCATCGAGCGGGCCTCGGCCGACGAGCTGCGCGCGCTGCAGTTCGAGCGGCTCCGCTGGACGCTGCGGCACGCCTATGCCAACGTGCCGCACTACCGCGCGGCGTTCGACGCGGCGGGTGTGCACCCGGACGACTGCAAGGACGTGGCCGACCTGGCCAAGTACCCGCTGACCAGCAAGGCCGACCTGAGGGAGAACTACCCGTTCGGCATGTTCGCGGTGCCCCGCGAGCAGGTGGTCCGGGTGCACGCCAGCTCGGGTACCACGGGCCGGGCCACGGTGGTCGGCTACACCAGTGACGACATCGAGGTGTGGGCCACGGTGATGGCCCGCTCGATTCGGGCGGCCGGCGGCCGTCCCGGCCACGTCCTGCACAACGCCTACGGCTACGGGCTGTTCACCGGAGGCCTCGGGGCGCACTACGGCGGCGAGAAGCTCGGCTGCACCGTGGTCCCGGTCTCCGGCGGGATGACCGAGCGCCAGGTCACCTTGATCAGGGACTTCCGGCCGGACATCATCATGGTCACGCCGTCCTACATGCTCGCGATCCTGGACGAGATGGCGCGCCAGGGCGACGACCCGGCCGCGTCCTCGCTCCGGTTCGGCATCTTCGGCGCCGAGCCGTGGACGAACAAGATGCGGGCCGAGATGGAGGCCCGGGCCGGGCTCGACGCCACCGACATCTACGGCCTGTCCGAGGTGATCGGGCCGGGGGTGGCGCAGGAGTGCGTGGAGACCAAGGACGGCCTGCACATCTGGGAGGACCACTTCTACCCCGAGGTGATCGACCCGGTCAGCGGGGAACCGCTGCCCGACGGCGAGGAGGGCGAGCTCGTCTTCACCTCGCTGACCAAGCAGGCCATGCCGGTGATCCGCTACCGGACCCGCGACCTGACCCGGCTGCTGCCGGGCACCGCGCGCACCATGCGGCGGATGCAGAAGATCACCGGCCGCACCGATGACATGATCATCCTGCGCGGGGTCAACCTGTTCCCGACCCAGATCGAGGAGCTCATCATGGGCATCTCGGCGCTGTCTCCGCACTTCCAGCTGCACCTGACCCGGGAAAGCCGGATGGACCAGCTCGCCGTGCACGTCGAGCACCGGCCCGGCTGTCCGGCACCGGATGCGGCCAGCGCCGGCGCCGAGCTCACCGCGCGGGTGAAGAACACCATCGGCGTCACGGTGACGGCCAGCGTGCTGCCGCCGGAGTCCATCGAGCGCTCCCTCGGCAAGATGCGCCGCATCGTCGACCACCGGCCGCACTAGAGGGCAAGATTGCTCCCATGACCGATAGCCCCTCAGCCGCTGCCGTTGCCGACTGCGGCCAGTGCCTCGGTGAGGCCGTCCAGGCCCATCGGCCGGAGCTGAGCGCGGCGGTATGCCACCGCTTCAGGTCGAACCCTCCGGGCCCCGGGCGCCGCATAGCCTGCTCACGGGCCGCCAGCCAACCGCGCTCGCCGAGCTTGTAGGAGAATGGCTTGTCCGGGCCAGCATGCCGAGCGGCGCTGCCCGGCGCCGTGGTGCAGGTGGCGCCTGAGACGCGAGTGCGACCTGAGACGGCTAGCCCTATGGACAGCGGCACGCGGTCATCACGCTGGCGCGTGAATTCAGGTACAGGAGAGGCTGCCGAGACGCGCGTGTCACCCGGGTGTGCGATCCCATCCGGGTGATGCGCGCGGCCCGGTCAGCCAGGCACCACCCCAGGGCTGCCGGCCATCGTGGCTAGAGGTGGAACCGGGTGCCGGTCACCTTTTCCGCGATCCCGGCGCGGTCCAGGTAGGGCGTGATCCCGCCCAGGTGGAACGGCCAGCCGGCGCCCAGGATCATGCACAGGTCGATGTCCTCGGGGCCGGCCACGACGCCCTCGTCGAGCATCAGGCGAATCTCCTCGGCCAGCGCCTCGAGGGCGCGCTCGCGGACATCCTCCGCCGTGGAGGGCCGGTCCCCGCCGGCCAGTAGCGTTGCGACCGACTCGTCGACGGTGAGGTCGGGCCGGTAGACGGCGGTCTTGCCCGCCGCGACCAGGGCCTGGAGCTTGGGCGAGGGCGCGAACCGGTCCGGGTAAGCCGCGGCCAGTGTCTCCCCCACGTGCAGCGCGACCGCCGGGCCGACCAGCTGGAGCAGGAAGAACGGGGACATGGGCAGGCCCAGCGGGTCGGGCGCGTGCTCGGCCACCTCGAACGGCGTGCCCTCGTCGACGCAGGCGAGGATCTCGCCGAGGAACCGGGTCAGCAGGCGGTTCACCACGAAGGCCGGCGCGTCCTTGACCAGCACGCAGTTCTTCTTCGCCCGGGCGCCGACGGCGAGCGCCGTGGCGGCCGTTGCGTCATCGGTGGCGGCGCCGCGGACCACCTCGACCAGCGGCATCATGGCCACCGGGTTGAAGAGGTGGAAGCCCGCCACCCGCTCGGGATGCGCCAGCCCCGACGCCATCTCGGTCACCGACAGCGAGGAGGTGTTCGTGGCCAGCACGCAGTCCGGCCGGACCACCGCCTCGACCTCGGCGAGCACCCGCTGCTTGACCGCCATCTCCTCGAACACGGCCTCGATCACGAAGTCGGCGTCGGCGAACGCGTCCTTGGTCAGCGACCCGGTGACCAGCGCGGTCAGCCGCGCCGCGGCGTCGGCGCTGATCCGGCCGCGCTCGCGCAGCCTGGCCACCTCGGCCCGCACGTGACCGAGCCCGGCGTCCAGCCGGGCCTGGTCCAGGTCGGTCAGCACCACGGGCACCTCGAGCCGCCGCGCGAACAGCAGCGCGATCTGCGCGGCCATCAGCCCGGCGCCCACCACCCCGATCTTGGTGACGGGCCGGGCTAGCGACGGGTCGGGCGCCCCGGCCGCGTGCCGGGCCCGCTTCTGGGTCAGGTCGAAGGCGTAGAGCCCGGCCCGCAGTTCCTCGCTCAGCAGCAGGTCGGCGAGGGCCTCGTCCTCGGCGGCGAACCCCTCGTCGCGGGTCCGGCCGCGGGCCGCGGCCACCAGGTCGATGGCCCGGTAGGGCGCCGGGGCGGCGCCGTGCAGCTTGCCGTCGGCGAACAGCCGCGCCGCGGCCACCGGCTGGTCCCAGCTCGCCGCGTCCCATCCCTGCGCGGGGATCGCCCGGGACACCTCGGCCGCTCCGGTCAGCACCCGGGCGGCCCAGCGCAGCGACTCGGCCAGGAAGTCGGCCGGGGAGAACATCGCGTCGGCGATCCCGAGCGAGAAGGCCTGCGCACCCCGCAGCATGCGGTTCTGGCTGAGCGGGTTCTCGATGATGATCTTGAGCGCCTGGGCCGGGCCGGTCAGGTGCGGCAGCAGGTAGGTGCCGCCCCAGCCGGGCAGCAGGCCGAGGAAGCACTCGGGGAACGCGACCGCGGTGACCCCGGCGGAGATCGTCCGGTACGAGCAGTGCAGCGCGAGTTCCAGGCCGCCGCCGAGCGCGGCGCCGTTCACGAACGCGAACGACGGCACGCCCAGCTCGGCGAACCGCCGGAACACCGCGTGCCCGAGCCGGGCGATGGCCAGCGCCTCGTCCCGCGCGGCGATCAGCGGGGCGCCGCTCAGGTCGGCGCCGACCGCGAAGATGAACGGCTTGCCGGTGACCCCGACCGCGGCGATACGCTGCTCCCCGGCCTCCGGCGTGCCTCTGGCCGCGACCGCGTCCAGCGCGTCGTTCAGCGCGAGCAGCCCGGCCGGGCCGAACGTGTTCGGCCGGGTGTGGTCGCGCCCGTTGTCCAGCGTGATGAGCGCCATCGTGCCGGCCCCGTCGGGCAGCTCCACGTCGCGCACCAGCGCCCGGGTGACGACTTCCTCCGGGAACAGCGAGGTGAGAAGCGGCGCGTCAGGCATTGAGGTTCTCCCACAGGACGGTGCCGCCCATACCCAGCCCGACGCACATCGTGGTCAGGCCGTAGCGGGTGGCGGGCTGCCCGGCGAACTCGCGGGCCAGCTGGATCATCAGCCGCACGCCGGAGCTGGCGAGCGGGTGGCCGAGCGCGATCGCGCCGCCCCACGGGTTCACCCGCGGGTCGTCGTCGGCGATCTTGAAGTGGTCGAGGAAGGCGAGCACCTGGACCGCGAACGCCTCGTTGATCTCGATCAGGCCGATGTCGTCCATGGTCAGGTCGTTGCGGGCCAGCACGGCCTCGGTGGCGGGGACCGGGCCGATGCCCATCACCTCGGGGTCCACCCCGGCGAAGGAGAAGTCGACCAGCCGCATCCTGGCGTCCAGGCCGAGCTCGGCGGCGACGTCCGCGGCGGCGATGACGCAGCCGGTGGCGCCGTCGTTCAGCCCGGCCGAGTTCCCCGCGGTGACCCGGCCGTGCGGCCGGAACGGCGTCTTCAGCCCCGCCAGCGCGGCCAGCGTGGTGTCCGGGCGCGGTGGCTCGTCCGCGGTGGCCAGACCCCAGCCGCGTTCGGCGCTGCGGATCGCGACCGGCACCAGGTCGGGCTGGATCCGGCCCGCCGCGTAGGCGGCGGCAACCTTACGCTGGCTGCCCAGGGCGTACGCGTCGGCTCGCTCACGGGTGATGGCCGGGTACCGGTCGTGCAGGTTCTCCGCGGTCGAGCCCATCACCAGCGCGGACGGGTCGACCAGGCGCTCGGAGATGAACCGCGGGTTGGGGTCGACGCCGGACCCCATCGGGTGGTGGCCCATGTGCTCGACGCCGCCCGCGATCGCCGTGTCGGTGGCGCCCAGCGCGATCGACCCGGCGGCGGTGGTCACGGCGGTCATCGCGCCGGCGCACATCCGGTCGATGGCGTAGCCCGGCACCGACTTCGGCAGGCCGGCCAGTACGGCGGCGCTGCGCCCGATGGTCAGTCCCTGGTCGCCGGTCTGGGTGGTGGCGGCGATGGCCACCTCGCCGATCCGCTCGGGCGGCAGCGCGGGACTGCGCCGGAGCAGTTCGCGGATCACGCTGACGATCATGTCGTCGGCCCTGGTCTCGGCAAACAGGCCGTTAGGCCCGGCCTTCCCGAACGGGGTACGAACGCCGTCCACGAAGACGACGTCGCGTGCGGTACGGGCCACGTGGCCTCCCCCTAGCTGCGGAAAACAATGACCCCTTTATATTACCCGCCAGTAACTATACGGCGGCACCCGGGTGCCGCCCCAGGTAACCGACCAGCCGGTCGCCCGGGGTGGCCTGGGCCGGAACCTCGACCGGAACGCCGAACAGCCCCTCCCGGCCGGCCACGAGCAGCGGGCCCAGCCGGAGCATCCGGGTCGCGAGCGCGGCCGGGATCGGAGTTTCCCGGACGTCCCCTTCACCGCCATCACCGGCGCGGCCGGCCCGGGCGCGGGCCGCCGAGACGTCCCAGCCGTGCACGGCGATCTCCACCGCTCCGGTGCAGGCCACCAGGCCGGCCGGGATCGGCAGGCCGCCCACCGCCACGAAGCGCTCCGGGCCGCCGTAGCAGTAGCCGGCGCACAGCAGCTCGGCGGCCCGGTCGCGGAGCGCCTCGACCGGGTCGCCTCCGGCGCGGCTGACCTGTTCATCCAGCTCCAGGCGCCCGGTACGCAGCGCCGCCTCCAGGTCCGCCATCGACTCGCACAGGTGGCCGAGCAGCCTGGCCAGGTCCCAGTGCGGGCACGGCGTGGGCAGCGCCATCTCCCCCGGGCCGAGCGGCGCGCAGACGCCGAGCATGTAGCTGACCGCGCCGGCCAGCAGGCCGATCGCGCCCGGAAGCGTGTCCATGCCTGTATAGACCGGCGCAGCCGCCGATTCTCACCGGTCCTTGCGAAGGAAGGCGCGCAGCCGGTCCAGCGGCCAGGTGTTGATCACGTCGTCAGGGGTGAGCCAGCCGCGCTGCGCGGTGCCGGCACCGTACGGCATGTTGCCCAGGTCCGAGACGGAGTGCGCGTCGCTGTCGATGGCGAACCTGACCCCGGCGTCGCGGGCGGCGCGGATGTGATCCGACGGCAGGTCCAGCCGCTGCGGCGAGGCGTTGATCTCCAGCGCGGTGCCGGTGCGGGCGCAGGCCCGGAACAGCTCGCCGAAGTCCACCTCGACCGGCGGGCGCTTGCCCATCCGCCGGGTGGTGGGGTGGCCGATGACGTTGACGTGCGGGTTTTCACAGGCGGCAACGAACCGCCTGGTCATCTCCGCCCGGGACTGCTCGAAGTGCGAGTGCACCGAGGCGACGCAGATATCGAACCCGGCCAGGAAGTCCGCGTCCCAGTCCACCGAGCCGTCCGGGCCGATGTTGAGCTCGGTGCCGTGCAGCAGCACGAGGCCCCCGGTGAGGTGTGCTGTCAGCGCCCGCACCTGCTCCCGCTGGGCCAGCATCTTCTCGTCGGTCATCCGCTGCATGATCAGGTCCGGCGCGTGGTCGGTGACGGCGTAGTACTCGTATCCGCGCCGCCGCGCCGCGTCGGCCATCGTCTCGAGCGAGGCCACCCCGTCGGTGAGGTCGGTGTGCGTGTGCAGGTCCCCTCTCAGGTCATCGACCCGAACGAGCCGGGGTATCTGCCCCCGCGCCGCCGCCTCGATCTCCCCGCGGTCCTCGCGCATGGCCGGGGGCACCCACGCCAGCCCCAGCCGTTCGTAGACCTCCTCCTCGGTCCGCGAGACGATCAGCGCGTTTGTCTCGGCCTCGAATAGTCCATATTCGGATAGTTTCAGCTTCTGCTTGACCGCGATCTGGCGCACCGCGACGTTATGCGCGGCCGAGCCGGTGAAGTACTGCAGCGCCGCGCCCCAGGCGTCCAGCGGCACCACCCGCAGGTCGGCGGTCAGGCCGCTCGCCGTCCTGACCGTGGTCTTGGTGGGCCCGGAGGCGACTACCTCGTGCCCGGCGGAAAACGCCGCCATCAGCGGCGCCGAGTCGTCGGCCGCGGCGAGGATGTCGATGTCACCGATGGTCTCCCGCCACCGGCGCAGCGAGCCCGCGTAGGCGCAGCGCTGGCTGAGCGGGGTGAGCGTGTCCACCATCTCGGTCGCCGTGCGCAGCGCCACGTCGAGCAGCACCCGTTCGCGGCCCTGCCGGTACACCTCGATCCCGGCCGCGATCCGCTCCTCGCTCTTGGCCCCGAACCCGGCCAGGCCGTCCAGCCGTCCCTCCTTGATCGCCGCCGCCAGGTCGTCCACCGACTGGACGCCGAGGTCCCGGTTGAGCTGCAGGGCACGCTTCGGGCCCAGGCCGGGTACCCGGGTCAGCTCCAGGACCCCGGGCGGTATTTTCGCGCGCAGCTCGTCCAGCGCCCGGATGCTCCCGCTCTCGCGGTATTCGGCGATCTTGGCCGCGATCGACGCGCCCACGCCGGGAATCGCCCGCAGCGCCGTGACGTCGAGCTGGCCGATGTCGTCGGCCCAGCCCCGGACCGAACGGGCCGCCTTCTCGTAGTTCCTGGCCCGGAACACGTCACCGCCGGTGATCTGGGTGAGCTCGGCATACTCGCGGAGCAGGCCGGCGATCTCCTCGTTGAACCAGGCCATTTCGTTTATGCGTGACAGGTCAGCGGCTGGCCGCCGTTGTAGGCGACCATGTCGCCGAGGGCGCGGGCAAGGTCAACCGGGGCGCCGCGCTCTCCCTGGTCCAGCTCGAGGTAGGCACGGTGCAGGTTACCCACGACCCGTTCGGCATCGAGAAGGTCCTTGAACCCACCGAGGTCAGCCTGGCGTGCGGCCTCCAGCGGAGTCAGGCCGGCCGCCTGGGCCTCGCGGGCGAGATCCTGGACGAAGCGCAGGTAGGCCAGCACGTCGTCGATGACCTCGGGGCCGCAGACCGGGCCGTGGCCGGGGACGAGGGTACGCGCGCCGAGCGGGCGGAGCACCGTCTCCAGCACCTCGATCCAGCCGCTGACCGAACCCATCAGCGCGAACGGGGTGCCGCCGTTGAACAGCAGGTCGCCGGCGAACACGACGTCGCGGTCGGGGATGTGCACGATCGAGTCGTTGGTGGTGTGCGCCGGGGTGCCCACGTAGCGGACCTCGCAGCGCAGGTCGCCGGACCACAAGGTGACGCCGTCGGCATAGGTCAGGAACGGCGGGGCCAGCTCCAGGTGGCCCCAGTCCACCTCCGACCAGATGCCCGGCGGGGGCGGCATCGGCGAGGCCAGCACGGCCTCCCGGCAGCGCTCGCGGCCGACGATGGTGGCCCCGCTCATCAGGTAGTTGCCGTGCGTGTGGTCGCCGTGGTGATGGGTGTTGACCAGGGTGCGCACGGGTTTTTCCGTGACGGTGGCGATGGCGTCCAGGTAGGCGCGGCTACGGCGCTCGGTGGAGGTAGCGTCGACGCTGATCACGCCGGTGCTGACCCTTCGACTGACGAGGAAGCCGGTGTTGTTCAGGTACCAGCTGCCGTCAGGCTGCAGGTAGGCGTAGACGTCCTCGCAGACTTGTTTGAGTTCTGGCTCCAGCGGGCCCAGGCTCATCGTCGTGCTCCTTCGTCCGGTGCGGCAGCAGCAGCGCCAGGGCGCCGAGCAGCCCGAACAGCGCCAGCCCGGCCAGCACGTACGCGTTGCCCGCGATGAGGGCCAGGGCGTGCCAGTGGTATTCGGTGAACCAGCGCTTGTCGCCGTACCACTGGTAGTAGACCGGGTTGGTGTTCCTGGGGATCCAGAGCAGGCCGAGCGAGTCGTTGCCGAGGTTGAGCTTGGCCGTGAACAGCCGGGCGGGCCAGGCGCCGAACCAGGCCACGATGCCCGCGGCCAGGATCCCGAGCGCCCAAGCGGTCCTCTTGGCGTGGCGTCGCCAGGCCTGCACCGCGTAGTGCGCGGCCACCAGCGCGCCGGGCGCGATCCACACCCAGTGGTGATCCCAGCTGATCGGCGAGACGAGCAGCCCGGTCAGCGCGGCCATCAGCAGCCCGGGAACCTGGTAGCCCTTGCGGTCGAGCAACGCGGCTGCGGTCACCCCGACGGCGCCGATTACGGCGGCCGCCGCGATCCAGGCCGGCCTGGCGCCGTTGATGCTGCCGGTGAGCCGGGTGATGAGGCCGTCGAGCGACTGGTTGCCGGCCCAGCCGGTGAAGCCGGTCCGGCCGCCCTGGAAGAACAAGCCGCCGAACCACCACTTGCGCGAGTCGCTCGGCAGGATGGCGAAGCCGAGCAGCACGGTGAACGCGAAGCCCGCGCAGGCCATCGCGGCCTGCCGGAACTTCCTGGCCAGCAGCAGGTACGGGATGAAGATCAGCGGGACCAGCTTGATTCCGGCCGCGATCCCGGTGCCGAACCCCTTCCACCAGCGGCTCTTATCCGTGTCCGGCTGGCACAGGTCCCAGATGATCAGCGCCATCAGGACCAGGTTGACCTGGCCCAGGTACATGGTGCGCAGGACGGGTTCGGTCCAGAAGACGGCGGCCGCGCCGAGCAGGGTGACGGCCAGCCTCGTCTTGTCCTTCCGGTAGCCGAGCCCGCCAAGGGTCAGCCACAGCGCGATAAGCAGCGCGAGGATGTCCACCGCCACCGACAGTTGCTGGGACAGCCACCAGGGCACGAACGAGATGACGGCGAACGCGATGGCCGCGAACGGCGTGTAGGTGAACGGCAGGTGCAGCTTGCCGTACCCGATCCAGTCGTAGAGCGGCGCCGCCAGGCGCGGGTCGTACAGCGGCCGGACGTGCCGGACGATGAGCCCGCCCGACCGGTATACGGCCAGGTCCACCGGGTCCATGGTGAAGCTCTTCGGGTGGATGACCGTGTAGATCACGTAGAGCCCGAGGGCCACGGCGAACAAGCCCAGGCCGGCGGGCAGCAGCCAGCGGCGTGGCGCGTCATGTTCCCCGGTGGGCGTGCGCGGGCGGGTGAGGACCGATCTCACCTCGCCAACCCTAGCGGCTCGGGCTACCGCCCTTGCCCACTACGTGATGTAGTAGCCGGCCGTCGACCGGTCGGGCCGGCCATGGCATAGTGAATCCAGGCGGCAGCTCACCATTAACCCCGGACCGGAGGCGACATGAGCATTACCCAGCTCGTGACCTCTGGCCCGCTGTTGCTCGCGCTCCCCGTGGCCGCGGCCGCCGGAGCGGTCACCTTCCTGTCGCCGTGCTGCCTGCCGCTGGTGCCCGGCTACCTGTCCTTCGTCACCGGTATGGCCGGGGCCGGCGGTCCTTCGTCTCCCGCTGAGCCCGCCTCGGTTCCGCCGGCCGCCGGGACGCCCGCGGCCGGGGCGCCTGCGGCCGGGGTCGCGGTGGCCGCTCCCCCGCTGGCCGCCACGGCGGCGATTCCGCCTCGCGGCCGGGTGGTGGCCGGGACGGCGCTGTTCGTGCTCGGTTTCTCCGTCGTGTTCGTGGCGTACGGTGCGGCCCTGGGCGGGCTCGGGCACCTGCTCACCGGGCACGCCCGGGTGCTGACCCAGGTCCTGGGCGGGGTGACCATCCTGCTCGGGCTGCTGTTCGCCGGGGCGTTCGACCGGTTCTCGTTCGCCGGCCGCATCGCACGCCCGTCGGCGCGGCCGAAGGCGGGCCTGGCCGGGGCGCCGCTGCTCGGCGTGATGTTCGGCCTCGGCTGGACCCCCTGCATTGGTCCCACGCTGACCGCCGTGCTGGCGCTGTCCGCCTCCACCGGCACCGTCACGCGCGGCGCCGTGCTGGCCTTCGTGTACGCCCTCGGGCTGGGCGTGCCGTTCCTGCTGGTGTCGTTCGGCTTCCAGGTGGCGATGCGGGCCTTCGCGTTCTTCCGCCGCCGCGCCCGCCTCGTGACCAGGATCGGCGGCGCCATGCTGATCTGCGTCGGCCTGCTCGAGGTGACCGGCGCCTGGTCCACCTTCATGGCCTGGCTCCAGGTCCACTGGGTCAGCACCTACGAACCCCCCATCTAACCCCGCGCGCTCGCCCCCGGCTCCCCACGCTCTCCCGCAACCCGGACAAACCACGCATTTCACGCGCACACGGGGAGGACGTCAGTTATTGGGTGCCGCCGTACCCCCTATGGCGGGCATTTTGGGCTGGACGGGCACGCTGCGCCGGTGCGGCCCGGCGTGCACCGCGGTCCCGCCGCGGAAGCAGGGGGCGACACAAGACGCAAAGGGCCGGTAAACCGGCAAGCCAGGAAAATCTGGTAAATGACGCCTAGGAGGAGCGGGCGGCGTGCCGCTTGCGCTTGGAGCGGGCGCTCACCTCGGGCTGCGGCGCCGAGGCGGGCTGCGCGGCGGCGCTGGCCGCCGTTACCAGGGCCTCGAACAGCCGGGCGTCGTCGCCTTCCTCGGGGTTCCACTGCACGCCCAGGCCCCACCGGTGACCCTGCACCTCGAGCGCCTCCACTACCTGGTCCGACGTCCAGGCCGCGGTGAGGAGCCCGGTTCCGAGCTGGTTGACTGCCTGGTGGTGGGACGCGGGCACCAGGGCGTTCTCGCCCAGTACGCCGCTGAGCTTGCTCGCCGCGGCGATCTGCAGGTCGTGGGTGGTCATCTTGACCGGGTCGGGCTTGTGGCTCTCGTTGCCGAGGCGGTCGGGAAGGTGCTGGGTCAGGGTGCCGCCGCGGGCCACGTTGAGGATGTGCATGCCGCGGCCGACGGCCAGGAAGGGAAGGTCGGCCTCGATCGCCGCCCGGGTGAGGATCAGCTCGAACCGGTCCCGCCGGTGGTCGGGCAGGTCGGTCTGCTCGTGCGCCGCCTCGTCATACAAGGAAGGGTCGACGTCACGGCCGCCGGTCAGCAGCAGGCCGCTGAGTCCGGCGATCAGCACGGGCACGGAAATCGCGGGCACCGGCGGCAAGATGACCGGCGTCCCCCCAGCGCGATCGATGGCTCGGGTGTAGCTCACCGGCGAGACCACTGCCTCGCGAATCCAGTTACCCCACCGGGCGGCCTCAAGCTCCCCAGTGATGCCGATGATCGGCCGGCCCATCCGTTGCCCTCCTGCACATAAGGTCCCAAGGCCATAATGGCCCATCACGCCGTCGTCAGACCTATCCACCGGGAAAATCTTCAGCGCCGGTTAAACCCGACTTGCCGGAAATCGATGATAGCGCTCTGCTGCCGGTGCGACACTGTAAGTGTGGTGATCTCCGCAGGCGACGAATCGACCCGCCCAGCTGAAGGCCTTCCGGCACCTAACAGCCCGGCCGATGCCGTCCGAAATCCTGCACAGGTCTCATTCTGGCTGCTTGAGCCGGTTGCTGATGCGGCAATGACATACTTCTACGCCCAGCTGTTTGCCATGGACACCGAAATCCGGGCCATGTTCCCGGCCGCGATGGACCTGCAGCGGCGGCGTTTCTTCGAGGCCCTGGGCCGGATCGCCGATGCCAAGCAGAGCCAGGCCGACCGCGACCGTCTCGTGCCTTACCTGCAGGAACTCGGGCGCGCGCATCGTAAGTTCGGCGTTCGCGAACGGCACTACGAGGTATTCAGGCGGGCCCTGCTTGCGACGCTGCAGCGATTCGCCGCGCCGCGCTGGAACGAGACCGCGAAGCACGCCTGGGAGATGGCATACAACCACGCCGCCACCATCATGATCGAAGCCGCCAAGGACGACGCGGCGGAGTCCCCGGCGTGGTGGATCGCCACCGTCACCGGCATTGAGCTGCGCGGGCCCGATATCGCGGTGCTGACCCTGCAGCCCGAGCAGCCGCTGAACTACCTCCCCGGACAGCACATCAGCGTCCAGACGCCGCACTGGCCGCGACTGTGGCGTACCTACTCGATCGCGAACGTCCCGCGGCCCGACGGGCTGCTCCGGCTGCACGTGCGCGCGGTCACCGGCGGGCTGGTCAGCCCGGTTCTCGTGCACCAGGTCCGGGCCGGCGACCCGCTCGTGCTCGGCGCGCCGGCCGGCACCATGGTCGCCGGCACGCAGTCGGACCGGGACGTCCTATGCCTGGCCGGCGGCACCGGGCTGGCCCCGGTCAAGGCCATTATCGAGGCCCTGATCACCGCGCCTGACCCGGGCCGGCACCGCGAGATCGTGCTCTACTACGGCGCACGGCGGCACCAGGACCTGTACGACCTGCCCGCGCTGCGGGAGATGGAACTGATCTACCCGTGGCTGCAGGTCATCCCGGCGGTGTCGGACGAGCCGGCCCATGACCACGACATCATGCACGGCACGATCCCCGAACTGGCCGCCAAGGCCACCTGGGCCGACCGGGACGTCTACATCAGCGGCCCCGACCGCATGATCGTCAAGACCGCGAGGGTGCTCAGGGAGCGCGGCGCCCCCAGCCGCCTCATCCACTACGACCTAAACCCCAAGGCCGGCCAGGGCCTCTAGCCGAAAAGCCCGGATAGGCGGGAAGCCGGATACCCGGATAGCCGGACTAGCTCAGGTGAGTGCCGAAGAACGCGAAGATCCGCTGCCAGGCGTCCTCGGCCGCGCCCTTGTCGTACTGCAGCCGCGCCAGCGCGGTAAGCGGGGCCATCGCGGCCGGCTTGGGGCTCATGAAGCTGTGCCCGGCTTCCGGGTACACCTTCACGTCGTGCGGCACCCCGAGCGCGGTCAGCGCGGCCTCGAGCCGCTGCGGATGCGAGACGCCCATCGGGTCCCGCCCGCCGTAGCTCCCGACGACCGGGCAGGAGCCGGCCAGCACCGCTTCCGCGTCGGCCGGGACCTCGCCGTAGTTGACCGCTGCGCCGGAGTACTCCCCGCGCGGCGCGCACAGCAGCGCGAAGCCGCCGCCCATGCAGAACCCGATCACCCCGGTCTTGCCGGTGCAATCGGGGCGCGCGGCCAGCCAGGCGCGGCACGCGTCCAGGACCTCGAAGGCCGGACCCGACCCGGCCCGCAGCTGCCGGAACATGCTCCGGATGCAGCGCAGCCAGAGCTTGCCGTCGAGCAGGTCGGGCGCGAGCGCCAGGTAGCCGAGCGCGGCCAGCCGGTCCGCATGGGCCCGGGTGTCCGCGTTGAGGCCGAACGCCTCGTGGATCACCACCACGCCGGGCCACGGGCCGGCCGAGCCGAACGGCACGGCGAGGTACGCATTCGTGGCACCCACCGTCACGTCAGGCATCGCGTAACACCCTAGACCTTGCGCCAGCCGGGGACCCAGGTACCGTCCTCGGTCACCGTGTAGTCCCCGAACAGGGCCGGCGCCTCCGCCCGCATCAGCTCACCGATCTTGCCGAACACCAGGCGGATCTCCTCCTCGGCGCCCTGGTCGGTGCGCGCCTCGATGGTGTGCCGCAGGGTGCGGACGTTCGCCGTCCAGACCAGGCCGGTGGCCAGGCCCTCGGGCGCGAACCGGCGCATGAAAGAGGTCTTGGCCTTCTTCTCGTGCATCTTGGTCTCGTCCTCGTCCAGCCCGAAGTGCCCGGCCAGCCACACCTGGAACTGCTCGAGCTCGGTCAGCAAGGCAGTGGCCCGCTTCATCAGCTCGGCGTCCTGGAGCGCCCAGTCGGGGAACCAGAACGGCAGCTCGTCGAGCCGGACGTAGCGCAGCGACTCCTGCGACACCGCCGTCCCCGGCCGATGACGCACGATCTCGTGGGTGTTACCGGAGACAACCGGCTTCCCGTTGCGTCGTACAAAAAGCAGGCCGTTGGGCACCTTAACACAATGGATTTTCCCCGAGTAGAACTCGGAGCCATCGTTGTAGCCCTCTTCGTTCAAGTACCGGTTCGGTGCGTTCAGGCGCTGGTGATTTACGAGAGGAGTGAGGCGACGCGTGACTATCGACACCACATAACAAGGGCGGCAGTTACGAATAACTTGGCCAGACGGCATGAAATGCTCCGACCCTGTTCGGTCATCGATACGCACATTTGCGGACCATCCCGCCTTGATGGCAAGAACCTGCAGATCATCTGCCATCTCTCGGGACGCCGTATAGATGACTCGATGGTTAAAGGTGCGATGCTTTGTGCCATCGCCCTCGATCATCGCTTCAAGGAAGATCCTAATCGTATCCGGTGGCCACTCGCCTACCATGGTGGGTATGCGCTTGTCGTAAGCATGACCGAGCCTGGCAAGGAAATCACGGAGTGGCGCGCACTGGGTGCGGACGGCGCCGTTCCCGGTAGTCGGCAGGTACGCCGAAAGACCCATCGCCCGGATTGTATCGGCCATCTTGTCGAGAATCGGACCACGATTCTGGGCTAGGACGATTTGATGACCGTTGACAGAGCCTTCCGAAAGGTAATAGCCTAGGAACTGCGCAAAGGGCTCGATGGGAAATGACCTACCTGGATAGGTGCGAGATGCCGGCTTGTCCCTATCCGAGCGATAATAAGTCCTATATGTCTCAGGTATCCAAATGCTTCCTGGCGAGTAACCGGTCCATCGGGCGCTTTTCTGGTATTTGACTCTCTGGTGGAGGATGTCCTGAGCTGTCTCGATCGCGAATGACTGCTCGCCGCGCTTCGCTGCTTGTGTGTCGTGCCGCTGGATCCACATCCGATGGTTCGGCGTAACCAGAAGATCGACCTGTTCAGATCGAACGCGATACATCGGCCCCGTATAGTCGGCGTGAAAGACCTCAGTGGCCCGCTGATACTCGAGCTCGTTGCTGACAGGATTGAGCGTGCCGAAAAATTCGGTGCCGTCCACCTTGGGCCATGGCTTCCAGCCTCCGCTGGTAAGCACCTCGGTGCCATCGTCGTAGCAGAACACCCGGCTCACGTTATGCAGCACGAACGTGAAACTCACGTGCTCAAGCACTGAGCCATGCTGCTGCTTCAGGATGTTTTGCAGGTACGCCTCCTGGTCGTCGCGTACCTTGCGCACGTTAGGGTTGAGGCCGGGCTCCCAGGAGCGGTAGCAAATTTTGCCAGCGAACTCGGCGAGATCCTGGGCCTCGAGCTGGCCGCGGTCGATCCGCTCTAGCCAGCGCTCGCCGCCCACTTCCCGCAGGTAGGCAGCCATCGCGTCGTAGTCGACCTTCGGCCGCGCTACCAGGAATACCTCAGGTTCTACGGTCCTCATGGGACAGCACCTTACCGGTCGGCAACGACATTCTGCCGGATTCGACGCAGGTCAAGACGTTGCAGACGACCTGACAACCAACCCCGCAGGCAGACGCCCATGAGCATCCCCGAGTGCACGGGCACGACACAGGTCCAGGACGTTGCCGATGATCTGATGCCCGGCCCGGCCGGACGCGGTCAGGATCGACTCGGGGTGGAACTGCACCGCCCACCGCCCGGCGTCGTGGTCCTCGATCGCCATCACCACGCCGGCCGCCGATTCTGGCGAGCAGAGTGCCGCGGTCACCACGAACCCGCCGCGGACCTCGCCGGCCGGCGCGTACAGACTGTGGTACCGGCCCGCGGTGAACTCGGCGGGCAGCCCGGCCAGCAGCGAACCCCCGGCCACCTGGACCAGGCCGGGCTTGCCGTGCGCGGGCTCGGGCAGCAGGGACAGCACGCCGCCCGCGTGCTCCACCATCGCCTGCAAGCCCAGGCAGACGCCGAAGACCGGCAGGTGACGCGCGTACACCTCGTCGAGCAGCGCAGCGCAGCCGAAGTCGGCCGGCCGCCCCGGCCCGGGCGACATGACCACCAGGTCCGGCGCGTAGGAGTCAAGCAGGTCCGGGGAGAAACCGAAGCGCAGCGTGGTCACCTCGGCGCCCTGCTGGCGGAAATAGTCGCCCAGCGTGTGCACGAACGAGTCCTGGTGGTCAACCAGCAGGATCCGGGGAGCGTAGTCGGCCGACGCCGAGCCGGGGACCTGCCCGCGGGCGGCCTCGGCCGCGGCCGGCGCGGCCCGGCCCCGGGGACCGGCCTCGGCCAGCGTCTCCAGCAAGGCGCGCGCCTTGATGTGCGTCTCCTTCTCCTCGGCCTCCGGCACCGAGTCGTACAGCAGCGTCGCCCCGGCCCGGATCGCGGCGATCCCGCCGGTGATGTGCGCGGTGCGAAGGGTGAGCCCGGTGTTCATCGACCCGTCGAAGCCGATCTTGCCGACGGCCCCGCCGTACCAGCGGCGCGGCGTGTCCTCGTGGTCCTCGATGAACTGCATGGCCCAGGTCTTGGGGGCGCCGGTCACGGTGACCGCCCACATGTGGGTGAGGAACGCGTCGAACGCGTCGAACCCGGGCCTGAGCCGGCCCTCGATGTGGTCGACGGTGTGGATGAGGCGGCTGTACATCTCGATCTGCCGGCGGCCGATCACCCGGACCGAGCCAGGCACGCAGACCCGCGCCTTGTCGTTGCGGTCCACGTCGGTGCACATGGTCAGCTCCGATTCCTCCTTGGCCGAACCGAGCAGGGTGGCGATGTTGGCCGCGTCCTCCAGGGTGTCCTCGCCGCGCGCGATCGTGCCGGCGATCGGGCAGGTCTCCACCCGGTCCCCGGTGACCCGCACGTACATCTCGGGTGACGCGCCGACCAGGTACTCCCCCTCGCCCAGGTTGAACAGGAACTCGTACGGGGCCGGGTTGCGCTGCCGCCGTAGAACACGTGGCTGGGCACCACCTCGAACAGGTCCCCGCGGGCGAACCGTTCCCTGGCGTCCTCCACCACCTGGGCATAACGTCCCGGCAGCGGCTGGGCCGGCAGATCTTCATCCCGAACGGGCCGGGTATCCCGCCTCCCGCCGGTGCCTGCGGTTTCCCGGCTGAGCCCGGCCGTAGACACCCCGTCCACCTCGAAGTCGTAGGAGTACCTGACCGCCTCCTCGCGTTTGCGGTCCAGGATCCAGATCTCGTCCGGCAGGTGCAGCACCAGGTCACGCTGGGTGGCCGGGCGGTCGAGCCCGCGCCGCACCGGCTCGAACTGGAACGCCAGGTCGTAGCCGAATGCCCCGTACAGGCCCAGGTGCGGGTCGTCGCAGCCGAGCGCCGCGATGATCTCCCGCAGCGCGGTGAACACGGTCGGCCTGCGGCTGCGCTCCTCCTCGGTGAACTCCCTGTCGTCCTCGGGGACGACGACGCTGTCTTCGCCGTCGGGCCGGATCAAGGGCCCGGCCCGGCGCAGGGCGGCGCGGATCACCGGCAGGAGCACGCGGCCGCGGTCGTTCAGCGCCCGGACTGTCACCCGCCTGCCGGTGGCGACGATCTCCAGGCACGGGTCGGCGTAGGCCATATGCCACCGGCTGTACCGTCCCGGGTACTCCATGCCGGAGCTCATCACGCCGCCACGGCGCTCGTCGGCGCGGGCCGCGATCCGGCCCAGCTCGGCGGGGTCGAATGGCGCGGCGGTGCGAAGGACCCGCACCCCGTCGCGGGTCGTCATGTCCAAACGCTGGGCGTCCACTGTGGCCCCTCGGGTCTCAGGCCCCGGAGGCGGCCGGACAACAAAAAAGCGGCCGCCGTTCCTGGGCGGTCGCTTCTGTCGAAACGCGAATCAGCACGCCGCCTGGGGGCGGCGCCACCACTGCAGGCGGGCTGTTCTCGTCACGGGGCATAGCGTAGCGGACGGCACCCCGGTCTCGCCACCCGGACGGGTGCTCAGGAGCCGAGGCAGGCCGGGTGCAGGTCCGGCATCCGCCAGGCGGCGGCCGCGGCCGCGATGAGCGAAGCCGCGCTGCGCAGGTCCCGCTGGGATCCGCCCGCCATCGCATCCAGGTCCTGGTCCGAGGGTGTGCGACCGGCCAGGAACGCGGCCACGATCCGCCGCACCGAGGGGTCGCCGAGCAGGCCGCCGTGGAAGGCGTCGACGAAGATCACGCTCTGCGGCATCGGGCAGGCGGGCAGCGTGACCGCGTCGGCGAGCGGCACGATAGCCAGCCAGGACAGGCCGCGGTCGCGGCTGACCTGGGCGAAGTAACTGGCCCCTACCTCGCTCACCGAGTCGATCAGTTCCTGCGCCCCGGAACGCCCGTACGGCGACATGCCGCCGACCAGGTTGTTCAGCGTGGTCAGCGCGGCGCCTGGCACGGTGCCTCCGGCCTGGCCGAGCTGGCCGGGCTGGACGATGGGGCTGAGCAGCACCACCGACCTGACCGGCAGGTGCGGGTGCCGGGCCAGCATCGCGTAGAGGCCGAGGGTGCCCTCGCTCTCGGCGACGATGTCCACCGGCGCGCCGGCCAGCCGGTACAGCTTCTCGACCTGCGTGGCCATCCGGTCGCCGAGCACCTGGATCGACATGTTCCCGGCCAGGTCGTACGGGATCGGCTGCCCGGCGGCATCCAGGCCCAGGTAGGAGAACTGGCGCACCAGCATGTGCGGTTCGGCGGCGCGCAGCGAGTTCGCGCTGTGGCAGCACCTCGATCCGAAGCCCTCGACCACGAGTACCGCGCCGCTGACCCGGCCCGGCGCGCTGACCGCCTTGGTGCTGGCGATGCTGGCTCCGCCGCCAGGGGCGGTCAGGTCGTCCCCGGTGACCGCGCCGGCCGCCGCGCTGCCCGGCCCCGGGTCGAACCGCACGGTGCCGGTGAAGGCCAGCTGGGCCATCCCCACGACCAGGGCCAGCACCATCACCGCCGCCAGCGGCGCCATCGGCAGTGCTAGCCGGGGGGGACGACCCCCCCAAAGACCCCCCCGCTCACGGGGGGGCTGCCCGCCCCCCCGTACCCCCCTGGCCCCCCATACCCCCCTGGCCCCCCTGGCCTCCCTGGCGGCTGCGGCCCGCACCGCGGCCGTGGTCAGCCCGTACCAGGCCCGCGCGTCCACGACGCCGGCCAGCCCGGCCACGGCCACCACGCCGGGCGCGTCGAGGCGCGCCATCAGGGCCGAGGACAGCGTTAGCACGCCGAAGCTGGCGATGACCCACGCCGCGGTCCCGGCCGGGGGAAGCCGCCGCCACCAGGCCTGGCCGACACCGCCCTGGCTGAGCGCCACGGCCGTGCCGAGCAGGATGGGCACCGCGGCCAGGTAGGGCCAGGAGAACGGCAGCAGCGCCACCCCGAACATCAGCGTGACCACCGGCGACATCACCAGCCCGACCAGCACGGTCAGCACCGCGCACGACACCAGCGAGGCCATGAACCGGGGCCGCGGCAGGCTGTGCTCGTCTCCGGAGCCACCTCTCGGCCAGGCCAGCATGACCAGCACGGCGTCCACCGCCGAGCGGGCGACCACCAGCAGCAGGAGCACGCCGGTGAAACCGAGCCACGACTGGTTGAACGCGAACAGCCAGCGCAGGTCGTGATAGGCCGCGAGCGGCGGGAGCGCAGTGACCTGGGGGGCGAGCGGGCGCGCGCTGGGCGCGAGGAAAGTGAGCAGCATCGCCTCGGCCATCGCGCCCCCGGCCGCAAACGCGATAAGCCCCCGATGCCGGACGAAACCCCCGGCCAAACCCCGCCTCCCGTACGCCAGCGCCCCCGCTCTGGCTGCGTCCAGCGTAACGTGCCGGGACGGCGCGTACGGCTGCCGCAGGGTCTGGGCGGCGGCGAATGCTATGCCCGCTATTCGGTGTAACCGGGCAGAGCGGGCATGTATGCCCGAGAGGGGCGACCGGGTCAGAACTCGAATCCGCCGGGGCGGCCGTTCCGGTCGGCGAGCAGGCCAGCCAGGGTGGAGACGGCGATCTCCGGAGGGATCCGGGAGCCGATGTTGAGCCCGATCGGCCGGTGCACGCGGGCGATCTCCTCCGGCGGGACGCCGAGGTCAGTCAGCATGGCGACGTGCGGCCCGACGTGGTGCGGATTGCCCATGATGCCGACCCAGCGGGCCTTGGTCGCCAGCGCGTCGCGGAGGATAACGCCGAGCTCGGACCGGTGGTGGTCGGTGAGGACCACGTCCGTGCTGTCGTCGAGGTCGTCGGGGATCGCGGTGAGCAGCGGGAACCCGAGGGCGGCGGCCCCGGCCGCGCGCCCCTCGTCCGGCTCGAGCAGCAGGCTGCGGAACCCCATGTCGGCGCCGTACCTGAGCAGGTAACCGGCGACCGGCGAGGCGAAGACGGCGACCAGCGTCCGTTCGGCCGGGACCGAACTACTCGCGGGGGCGACGGGGCCGTGGGCCACCGCGCAGGCCGCGTCTTCGTCGTTATGGTGCGTGTGCTCAGTCATACCGCTAGTCTGCCCTCGCCCGTAACGGCCTGGGTAGGGTGCAGGTGTGATCACCCGTGACGACATCCGCAACACCTACGACACGATCAGGCCTTATATCCGGCGTACGCCGGTGGTCCAGCTCGACCTGGCCGACCTCGACCCGGCGGCCGGCGAACTGCCGGGCATTACCCTCAAGCTGGAGCAGCTGCAGTGCGCCGGGTCGTTCAAGGCCCGCGGCGCGTTCGCGAACCTGCTGCTGCGGAATGTTCCGGCCGCGGGGGTGGTGGCGGCCTCCGGCGGCAACCACGGCGTGGCCGTTGCCTACGCCGCGTACCGGCTCGGCGTGCCGGCCAGGATCTTCGTGCCCACCGTGTCGGCCCCGGCCAAGATGGAGCGGATCCGGCAGCTCGGCGCGGAGCTCGTGGTGACCGGCGACAGGTACGCCGACGCGCTGGCCGCCGCGCAGGCCTGGGTGCAGAGCTCAGGCGCGATGAGCGTGCACGCCTTCGACCAGCGGGAAACCCTGCTCGGCCAGGGCAGCCTTGGGCTAGAACTTGCTGAGCAAGCGGATCAGCTAGACACCGTCCTCGTCCCGGTCGGCGGCGGCGGGCTGATCGGCGGTATTGCCGCCTGGTTCGCCGGTTCCGACCCGAAAACCCGGGTGATCGGGGTCGAGCCGGATGGTGCCCCGACCCTGACCCGCGCCCGGGCCGAGGGCAGGCCCGCCGACGCGCCGGCCGAGGGCGTCGCCGCCGACGCCCTGGCCCCGCGGCGGGTGGGCGAGCTGGTGTTCCCGATCACGCAGGCCCATGTCGAGGACGTGGTGCTGGTCGGCGACACCGCGATCCTGGCGGCCCAGCGGGCGCTGTGGCAGGCGGCCAGGATCGCCGCCGAGCCGGCCGCCTCGGTCGGGATCGCGGCCCTGCTCACCGGCGCCTGCAAGCCCGCGCCCGGGGAACGGGTGGCCGTCGTGATCAGCGGGGCCAACATGGCTCCCGGCCAGCTCGAACGGTAGCGACGACGCGCCAGCCTAGACCGGGGGCCTCAGGCCGGGGGTTAGCGCGGGGCCGGGTACAGGTCGGCGTCCGGGTCCTCGCCGGCGAACTGGCCGGCGCCGTCCCCGTCTTCCTGCTGGACGCCCCGCTTGAGACCGCGCAGGGCCACGAACCCGGCGACGGCCATGATCACGCACATCCCGTACAGCACGTCGCGGGTGGCTGCGGCGAAGTCGGCGCGGATGAACGGCGGGATGCTGGCGATGTTGCCGTTCCCGCCCTGCAACTGGGCGACCTTGGCGGCTTGCGCCGAGGCGGCCGGGCCCGGGAGGCCCTTCGAGGTAAGCGAGGAGGTGATCCCGGACCGGAACTCGGTGATCAGGATCGTGCCGAGGATGGCGAACCCCAGGCTGGCGCCGTAGTTTCGGACGGTCTGGGTGATGCCGGTGGCCTCGCCGTAGGAGTACCGGGAGGCCCGGTTGATCGCGTCGGTGTTGGCCTGGCCGAGCATCAGGCCCATGCCCGCCCCGGCTATGACGATGTAGATGACCTGCGCGCCGACGTGCAGGTCGGTCACCTTCCCGGCCCAGAGCCCGAAGCCGACGGCGGCCAGCGCGCAGCCGAGCACCACCGGCCGTTTGGCTCCGATCCGGTCCAGCATCCGGCCGCCGATCTGGGCGCACACCACGAAGCCGATGAAGAAGTACAAGATGAGCAGGCTGGACGTGGTGGCCTTCTCGCCCAGCGCGATCTGCCCGTAGATGGCGGCGAAGCAGAACACCGGGATGAACGCCATCATCGCGATCCCCAGGATGACGTTCTCGGCCAGGAACGTCCGGTTCTCGAAGATGCGCACGTTGATCAGCGGTGATCCGGTCCGGCGCTCGACGGCGAAGAACACGGCCAGCAGGACCACGCCCGCCGCGATGCTGGCCTCGATGGCCGGGTTGCCCCAGCCCCACAGGGCCGACTGCTGGAACCCGAAGACGCTCAGCCCGACCCCCCCGACGATCAGCGCCAGGCCCCGGTAGTCCATCGGCGCCGGCCGGGCCTCGTCCGGCGGCCTGGAGATGGCGATCAGCGCCAGCGCGATCAGGGCGACCGGTATGTTGATCCAGAGACGATCGTCTGATCGATAAAGGTCATCGCGACCGCGAAGATCATCGCGGTCAGGATCAGGCTCCGCGACTGGCCGCCGCCAGTGCTGCTGCTCATAAGTGTCCTCCCGGGACGGGGATCTCGTGTTCCGGCCGCCATGGCCGCAGGGTGACCTCGGCGCGCCAGATCGAGCGGACCAGGACGAGCCCCTTCTCGCGGCCGTCAGCGCACCGTCCCCTGACGAAGCCAAGCAGCCGCGCACCGGTCACGGTGGCGCACGCCTCCTCCAGGATCTCCCGCTCGAGCGTCTGCTTCCACGACTCACCGGGCTCGGGACGTCCGCCCGGCCACCCCCACCGGGCTCCGTCGGAGCTGATCAGGACGACCTCGCCGTCAGCCGTGACGCAGAAGGCATTGGCCCCGTGCGGCTGGCCGGGCGGTGTGGAGGCCGGCGGATGCCACGCCAGCCTCCAGTCGTCGCCGTTGCTAGGGGCCGGCACCTCCTCACCGTCCAGCGCGACCCGGCCGAACGCGGTCACGCCGGATGAGCGCGCACGAACTCAGCGATCACGGTGCCAAGTCGCTCCCCCGCGTCTTCCTGCAGGAAGTGGCCCGCTCCCTCGATCACCGGATGCTCCAGGCCCGCCGCGCCGGGCACGGTGTCCTTCAGCACGGGCGCCATCGCGCCGGTGATCGGATCGCGGTCGCTGAACGCTACCAGGAACGGCTTGTCCCACGCCGCCAGCTGACGCCAGGCGGCCCGGTTGGCCCCGGAGGCGGGGTCATCGGGTGTCGTGGGGACCAGTTCCGGCATCGCGCGGACCGCGGCCGCATAGGAAGGGTCGGGGAACGGCGCCTCGTAGGCGGCCAGCACCTCCGGCGACAGCGTGGTCCGGCACCCGGACTGCACCAGCCGGGACACACTCAGCGTGGGCGCGGTGCGAACGACCTCCCGGAACCGGTGCCAGACGTCCGGCATCGGCACGTCCCCGGTGGGCAGCCCGGTGTTGGCCGCCACCACCCGGGCGAACCGGCCGGGGTTCTCCGCCACCAGCCGTAGCCCGATCAGGCCACCCCAGTCCTGCCCCACGATGGTCAGCCCGCGCAGGTCGAGATGGTCGAACGCGAGTCCCCGGATCCACTCCACGTGCCGAGCGAAGCTGTGGTCCCCGACCTCGGCCGGCTTGTCCGAACGGCCGAACCCCACCAGGTCCGCCGCGATGGCGCGCAGGCCCGCCCCGGCCAGCACCGGCATGACCTTGCGGTACAGGAACGACCAGCTCGGCTCCCCGTGCAGCAGCAGGACGGGTTCGCCGTCGGCCGGACCGGCCTCCACATAGGCCACCCGGACCCCGTCCACCTCGCCGTACCCGGGCGGGTAACCGAAGTCAGGCGGATCCGCGAAACGGTTCTCGGGCGTGCGCAGCACCTTCATGCCGACATGCTGCCATGAGCCCGCCTCGTCCTGGCGCCCGGGCCGGGCGGCGTTCCCGAAACCGGACTCAGGTCACACCGGAACCATCAGCAGCACGGTCCCTATGCGCCGGGCTAGCCGGAACACCATGAAACCCCGGATCCAGTGTTCTGACGCAGTGAAAGCCCGGTTCCATTGCTCGGCGAGGAGGACGGAGTTTTAAGCCCTAGTGAGCCAATTCGGCATAAAGATCGGCCGTCTGGGCGGCGATTGCGGGCCAGCCGAACTCCGCCACCGCGCGTTTGCGGCCCGCCTGTCCCATCGCCGCGGCGCGGGCGGGGTCACTCAGCAGCGTGTTCAGCGCCGCCACGAGCGGCTCGGGCTCCCCCGCCGGCACCAGCAGGCCCGTCTCGCCGTCGTCCACCACCTCGGGAATCCCGCCGGTACGGGAGCCGACCACCGCGGTCCCGCACGCCATGGCCTCCAGGTTCACGATGCCGAGCGGCTCGTAGGTCGACGGGATGGCGAACACCGTGGCGTGCGTGAGGAGCTGGATGACGTCGTGCTTGGGCAGCATCTCGGGAATCCAGAACACGCCGGACCTGGTGGCGCGCAGGCCATCCACCAGCTCGGTCACCTCGGCCAGCTGCTCTTGCGTGTCGGCGGCCCCGGCCAGCAGCACCAGCTGAGCCTCGGGGATCAGCCCGGAGGCCGCGCGAAGCAGGACGGGCACGCCCTTCTGCCGGGTGATGCGGCCGACGAATATGACGTAGGGACGCGCCAGGTCGATGCCGTGGCGCTCGAGCACATCGGTGTTCGGGTCGGGGTGGTACTCGGTGGTGTCTATGCCGTTGCGTATCACCCGGATACGTTCGGGGGAAATTTCGGGGTAAGCGGCCATGATGTCGGCGCGCATGCCGTCCGAGACGGCCACCACCGCGGCGGCCGAGGCCGCCGATACCCGCTCGCACCAGGACGAGACCGTGTACCCGCCGCCGAGCTGCTCCGCCTTCCACGGACGCAGGGCCTCCAGCGAGTGCATCGTCATCACGTGCGGGATGCCGTAGAGCATGGCGGCCAGGTGGCCGGCCAGGTTGGCGTACCAGGTGTGCGAGTGGAGCAGCTGCGCGGACCCGACGGCAGCGGCCATGGACAGGTCGGTGGAGACCACCTGCAGCGCCTGGTTGGCGTCGGTTAGCAGGTCCCAGGGCCGGTGCGCGACCGCGTCCGGGCGGTCCGCTCCCTGGCAGTGCACGGTGAGATCGACCAGCGGCCCGAGCTCGCGGGCCAGGTACGTGACGTGCACGCCGGCGCCGCCGTACACCTCGGGCGGGTACTCGCGGGTCAGCAGCGCGACCCGGAGTTTGCCGCCGGAGTTGGACAGCGCCAGGGCCTGAGTCACGGCACGACCTCCTGGCCCTTGCCCACCACGGTGATGCCGCCGGCCGAGACCGCGAAGCCGCGCGCCCTGTCGTGATCCTTGTCCACGCCGACCTGAGCCCGCTCCGGCACCATGACGTTCTTGTCGATGATCGCGTCCCGGACCACCGCGTGCCGGCCGATCTTGGTGTTGTGCAGCAGCACCGACCGCTCCACGGTGGCCCAGCTGTTCACCCGCACCCCGGGCGAGAGGACGGACAGGCGGACCAGGCCCCCGGAGATCACCACGCCGGGGCTGACCAGGCTGTCGATCGCCCGCCCGATCCGGTCCCCCGCTTCGTGCACGAACTTGGCCGGGGGCAGCGACGGGACGTGCGTCAGGATCGGCCACTGGTCGTTGTACAGGTTGAAGATCGGCTCCACCGCGCACAGGTCCATCTGCGCGTCGAAGTACGAGTCGAGCGAGCCGACGTCACGCCAGTAGCCCGCGTCCCGCGAGGTCGCGCCGGGCACCTCGTTGAGGGTGAAGTCGTACGCCTGCGCGCTGCCGTTCCGCACCAGGTTCGGGATGATGTTGCCGCCGATGTCGTGGCGGCTGGAGTCGTCGTCGGCGTCCTTGCGCAGCGCGTCGACCAGCACGTCGGTGCCGAATACGTAGTTGCCCATGGACGAGTAGCTCATGTCCGCGTTCCCCGGCATGGGCGGCGGGTCGGCGGGCTTCTCCAGGAACGCGTCGATCGTCCTGCCGTCCGGCGCGACACTGACGATGCCGAAGGCAGACGCCTCGCTGCGCGGCACCGGGATGGCCGCCACGGTCACACCCGCCCCGTGCCGCACGTGGTGGTCGATCATCTGCACCGGGTCCATCCGGTACACGTGGTCGGCGCCGAAGACGATCACGATGTCCGGCCGCTCGTCGTTGATCAGGTTCATCGACTGGAAGATGGCGTCGGCCGAGCCGGTGTACCAGTGCGGGCCGAGACGCTGCTGGGCCGGGACCGGGGTCACGTAGTTGCCGAGCAGGGAGCTCATCCGCCACGTGGTGGAGATGTGCCGGTCCAGGCTGTGGCTCTTGTACTGGGTGAGCACGCAGATCTTCCTGATGCCGCCGTTGGCCAGGTTGGACAGCGCGAAGTCGATCAGCCGGTACAGGCCACCGAACGGGACGGCCGGTTTCGCCCGGTCCGCCGTCAGCGGGCTGAGGCGGGTTCCGGCGCCCCCGGCGAGCACGATGCCCAGGACTGACTTGCTTGCCATGTCCGGTCCTCCTAGGACGCGTACTGCGGCTTACGGTGCGGCGGCCTCAGGGCCATGCTCCCCCTTGTCGGTCGGGACAGGGAAGAGTTCTCCCGGGGCGTTCACCGGATCTTCCAGCTCAGCCTGCCCGGGCGGCGGTTCCGGGGGTTCCCGGGCCGGGGCGGAGGCGTACCACGCCTCCCTGACGAGGACCTGCAGCGCGCCGGCGAGCGGGATGGCCAGCAGGGCGGCCACGAAGCCGCCGAACAGCCCGCCGACCAGGCTGCCAAGTGACGCGCCGACCAGGACCGCGACCAGCACGAGCAGCGGGCTGATCTTCACCGTCTTGGACATGATCACCGGGTTCAGGATGTGGTTCTCGATCTGCTGGTAGGTGATGAAGACGATGGCGGTCACGATGCCCGCGGTCAGGGAATGCGTGAAGGCGAACAGCGCCGTGGGGATGCCGGCCAGCGCCCCGCCGATCATCGGGAGGAAGTCCACCAGGGCGACCCAAAGCCCCCACAGCAGCGGGTAGGGGACGCCGAGGATCATCAGCGTCACGAACACCAGGATGCCGGCGATGAGCGAGGTCAGCAAGTTGCCCAGCATGTACCCGGCCACGGCCTGGTTTACCTCGGCTGACACCGCGGTGACCCTTGCCGCCCGGGCTGGTCTCATCTGGCTCAGGATCCAGACCCGCATCTTCGGCGCCTCGATCAGGAGCAGCAGGACCAGGAAGAAGATGGTCAGCAGCTCGATGACCAGGGAGAATGCGCCCGCGCCGATGCTCAGGGCCGGCTTGCTGAGCGACTGGGCGTAGCTCACCAGCTTGGGCGTGTTGCGCTGCACCCAGTCCTGGATGTGGTACCTGGTCACCAGGTGGCCGATCCAGCCCCGGCCGTGCTGCGCGTTGGCGATGTAGCCGGGCAACGCGTCGGCCAGGTGGGTGATCCCGTTCACCAGCGGGTAGCCGAACGCCACGGCCAGGCCGATGAACACCAGCGTGGCCAGGAGGGTGACGATCGCGACGGCGGCGCCCCGGCGCGGGACCAGATGACGCTGCACCAGCACCACGATCGGATTGAGCAGCAGCGCGATGAACCCGGCCACCACGATCAGCAGCAGGATGTCCTTGAGCCGGTAGATCAGCTTGCCGGCCAGGTAGGTGGCGGCCACCACGCCGACCGTGACCAGAATGGTCAGCAGCGGGACATGGCGCCGTTCGGCCGCGCGGAGCATACGCCCGAACCGGCCTCTGGGTGGCGACTCTTCCTTCACGTGACCAGCATGCCAGGTCCCGGCGCGAAGGTCAGGTGGCCAGGCGGCGCGCTGCGGCGGCCATCATCGAGCGGGTCACCGCGTCGTGCAGCAGGCCCCTGGGAATGCCGAGCGCCTTGACGGCCGTCTGGCGGACCGCGAGCAAGGCCCCGACCCAGGGCGGCACCGTCCGCGGATCGAAGATCGCCCGGGCCCACTCCTCCGGCGTGTGCCCGGCGGCGTTCCCGGTCGCGATCGTGGTGGTCGCCGCCCAGTCCGGAGCGGGCATCAGGTCGAAGAAACCGGGCACGGGATCCTCCGTACGCTAGGGTATGGCCTGCTTCCATACGCTACCGTATGGAGTGTGGCGGAGGTGAGGAGGAGCCGGGAGGACTGGATCCGCGCGGCCGTGATCGCGCTGCTGGCCAAGGGGCCTGACGGGGTGGCCGTGCAGCCGCTCGCCCGTCGGCTGGGCGCCACCAAGGGCTCGTTCTACTGGCACTTCTCCTCGCGCGACGAGCTGCTGCGGGCCGTGCTCGAGCGCTGGGAGACGGTGACGACCGACGACATGATCGCCAGGATCGAGGCGGCCGGGGGTTCGGCCGAGCAGAAGGCGCGCAACCTGCTGGCCCAGGTCACCGCCAGCAACGAGCGTCATCCGGGGCAGCTTCTGCTGATGGCCAGCGCGGTCCACCCGGACGTGGCCGCCGCGGTCGAGCGGGTGACCAGCCGCCGGATCGGCTACGTCGCCCGGCTGCTGCGCGAGGCGGGCCTGACCCCGGACCGGGCTAGGCGGCGGGCCGTCCTGGCCTACGCCGCCTACCTCGGCCACGCCCAGCTCGTGCTGACCACACAAGGCGTGCTGCCCCGGTCGGACCGGGCGCGGCGTGCGTACGTCGACGAGATCGCCGACGTCCTGCTGACCCAGGTCTTACGGGTTCGCGCCGGCGTAGTGCCCGGTGTGCTCGGAGCGCAGCCGGTACTTGAGCACCTTGCCGCCGACGGTCTCGGGCAGGTCGGCGGCGAACACCACCGACTTGGGCGTCTCATAGCCGGCCAGGCTGGCCCGGCAGTGCTTGGTCAGGTCCTCCTCGCTGGCCTCGGCCCCGTCCCTGAGCACCACCACCGCGGTCACGGCCTCGCTCCACCGCGGGTGCGGCAGCCCGATGACCGCCGCCTTGGCCACGTCCGGGTGCTGGGCCAGCACGGTCTCCACCCGCAGGCTGGACACGTTCTCGCCGCCCGTCTTCACGATGTCCTTGGACCGGTCGAGCATGATGCGCAGGCCGGCGTCGTCGTAGGCGCAGCTGTCCCCGGAGTGGAACCAGCCGAACCGGAACGCGTGCCGGGTGGCCGCCTCGTCGCGGTAGTAGCCGGCCATCACGGCCGGGGACCGGTACACCGCCTCGCCGGCCACGCCGGGCTGATCGGCGAGGTCACGGCCGTCCGGGTCGAGGACCGTTGAGGCGAGGATCGGGCTCGGCACCCCCACGTAGTTCTGCTGCGGCGCCGTCGCCGCGTACAGTTCCGGCCACTCGCCGGGCCAGAACCGGTGGCACGAGATCGACTCGGTCTGGCCGAAGATCTCGAATACGCACAGGTCATCACCGCAATGCCGCTTCATCGAGGCCAGCGTGTCCGGGGGCAGCGCGGCCCAGCCGTACACGATCACGGTCAGGCTGCGCGCGTCCAGGTCCGGGCGCGCGGTCAGCACCGCGTCCAGCGCCCGCACCATGGCCGGCGAGCCGGCCCACAGCGCGGTCACCCCCTCCGCGTCGATCATCTCGGCGATGTGATCGGGGTTCGGGCGGCGGCCGAGTACCAGCGTGCCACCGCACAGGAACACCGAGTAAGTGAATGGCTGATCACCGACGTGGTAGATCATCGGCAGGTAAGTCCCGACCTTGAGGTCGGATTCGAGCCGCAGCCCGCGGGTCAGCGAGAGCGCGAACCCGAACCCGGCCGCGTAGCTGCACGCGTGCGAGATCATGACGCCCTTCGGCAGCGCCGTCGTGCCCGAGGTGAACAAGATCTCCCAGATGTCGTCCGAGTGGATCTCCACGTCCGGCTCGGTGCCGGCCTGCCCGGCGATGAACTCGGTAAACGACACGCTGCCCGGCACCGGCGCACCGCCGATGGCGATGGTGACCCCGGCCCGCAGGCCCTTCGCGGCGAACGGCTCCCGGGCCCTGGGCCACAGTTCGGCGTCCACGATGGCGAGCTTCGGCTGGACCAGGTCGATCATGGCTTGTATGAGGTCCGGCGCCATCATCGGGTTCACCGGCGCGGCGACGAGGCCGGCCTTGGCGATGCCGATCTTGGCCAGATAGGCCTCGACCGAGTTCTCGCAGAACAGCAGGACCACGTCGCCGCGTTCCAGGCCGCTGGCCAGCAGCGCGTTCGCCACCTGGTTGGCGGCCCGGTCGGCCTGCCGGTAGGTCAGCGCGTGCATCTGCTCGTCGGCGTAGGCGCCCGGGCGGCCGACGATGGCCACCTTGTCCGGCCGGCTCCAGGTCACCCGCTCGATGAGGTCGCCGACGCTCATCCGCTCCCACCGGTGCACGGCTCGCCGGTGCTGCAGGCTTGTCACATCCAGATCCACGGCGTCCTCCCGTAGCGACATTAGTGATTTACAGTTCACTAATGCCATAATCTACGAGTTCAGTCCGCTGCTGTGAAGCTGTGACTTTTGCATAAGACACAGGGAGTGGTGCGATGACGGAGGCGGTCAGCTACCGGGTCGAGGCCAGTGTCGCCTGGCTCACCATCTCACGCCCTGAGGCCCGCAACGCGCTCAACGCGGCCGTGCGGGAAGGCCTGTGGGCCGGGATCCGGCGCTTCAACGAGGACGACACCGCCAGGGTCCTGGTGCTCACCGGCGCCGGCGAGAAGGCGTTCTGCGCCGGCGGCGACCTGAAGGAGATGGCCGAGACCGCGCTTACCGTGCCGCCGCCGGACTTCGCGCCTCAGTTCGGCCGCAACATCGAGGTGGCGAAGCCGACCATCGCCGCGGTGAACGGCGTCGCGTGGGCCGGCGGGTTCCTGCTCGCCCAGTGCTGTGACCTGTGCATCGCCGCGGACACCGCGACGTTCGCCATCAGCGAGGTGAAGGTGGGGCGCGGCGCGCCGTGGGCCGCGCCGCTGTCCTGGCTGATCCCGCCCCGGATCGCGCTGCAGGTCCTGCTCACCGGCGACCCGCTCACCGCCCGGCGGGCGTATGAGATCGGGCTGGTCAACGAGGTCGTGCCGCTCGCGGACCTGCGGGCCAGGACACAGCAGGTAGCGATGCGGATCGCGGCGAACGCCCCGCTGTCCGTGCTGGCTGCCAAGCGCACCGCGTACCTGTCCAGGCCGGACCTGTTCGACGAGGCCGAACGCATCTGGGCGCCGGTCTACCACAGCGCCGACGCGCAGGAAGGGCCCGCCGCTTTCCGCGACAAGCGGCCCCCGGTATGGACCGGCCGCTGAGCCTGGCGTGGCTCAGCGGCCGGTCTTAGGTGGCGGATCTCCCCGGATCTCCTGCGCGGGCGTCTTACTGCGTCGCGTCGAGCAGGGTAGAGCAGGCCGGCTGCCGGTCCCGGCCCCGGAACAGGGCGATGGGCCGGATGGCGTGCTGCCACAGCCACGACACGTTCTCGGCCATGTGGCCGAGCTGCTCATCGGCGCGCCGGATCTCGGCGGCGCTCTTCGGCCGCTCGGCCTGGTAGACCTGGTAGGACTGGTACGGCATCATGATGTAACTCCTCGCGGACCCCGTGATTTGCGTGCCTGCCTCTCGCCGGTCGGGTGGCAGCAGGCACCTACAATCGAAATTACGGTTAAGACCTGCGCGGGCGCATCGGACAAATACCCTACTTCCGGGGCTGTTCCAGGGCTTAGGCCAGGGGGCAAGGCCTAGGACACCCATCCCGCGCAGCGCCGCCTGGGGCACCGGCGCAGGGAAAACTTCCGCCACTGTGGTATCACCCGCAGCGGCACCTGACCGCATGGTTGCCGAACCACGATGCTGTCGCTGGAACGCGTCGGCTAATAATCCGCCGATCACGGGCGCCGTGATAGTTGCGGCACCTGATGCGGGCCCCATTGCCGAAACGACACGGGTTATTTTCGTACGCGCCCCTGGAGCTGCATGGTCGCGGCATCCATGCAGTATGAACGGGCGGGGCTGGGGTTAGAGAACGGTGATGGGGAGTGTGCGCGGGCCGCGGACCTGGCCGCCGGACCAGGTGACGGCCGCGGGATCAGATAGCTCGAAGTCCGGGTAGCGGGCCATCCACTCCTGCAGGGCGACCCGGAGTTCCATCCGGGCCAGGCTGGATCCGAGGCAGCGATGCCGTCCCAGGCCGAACGCAGCGTGCCGGTTCTTTTCCCGGTCCAGCTGCACCGCGTCGGGGTTCTCGAAGACGCTGGGGTCCCGGTTGGCGGCCGGGAACGGGAGCAGCAGCCAGTCGCCCTCCTTCAGAGGATGCCCGTGGAAGTCGAAGTCCTTGGCCACCAGGCGCGCCATCGTGACCGGCGCGTAGGCGCGCAGGAACTCCTCGACGGCGGTGCCCATCAGACCCGGGTCGCTGGCCAGCCTGCGCCGGTCGCCGGGATGCCGGGCCAGATGCCAGAGGGCCGCGCCAATGGCCGACCAGGTGGTGTCGATCCCGGCGATCATCAGCAGGATCATGGTGCCGCGGACGTGCTCCCGGCTCAGCTTGCTGCCGCCGATCTCCGCCTCGATGAGGAACGAGGTGAGGTCGTCCCTGGGGTGGGCGATGTGATCGTCGATCTGGGCGTCCATGTACGCGTCGAGCTCGCCGAACATCGCCTCCCGCTCCTCGTCCTCGGCGGGCATGTTGACCTCCTCGAGCACCAGCCGGATGAAGCGCCGGAAGCGGTCGGCGTCTTCCTGGGGGAACCCTAGGAACCTGACGATGACCCGGACCGGGATATGCCGGGCGTACTCGATGGCCGCGTCGAAGCTCGTCCGGCCCTCGGTCTCCGCGAGCAGTTCGCGGCACAGGTCCCGGGTGAAGGACTCGAGGGCGGCGGTCGCCCTGGGCCCGAAGGCGGGCAGCAGCATTCCGCGGGCCATGGCGTGGAAGGGCGGGTCGGACGTGATCGGCGGGGACAGCCCGATCGGCGCGGGCAGGTCGTCGGGACCTGGCCGCTCCTCGCCGACCACGACCGAGCGGGAGGTGAAGTGCTCGGTGTCGTAGGCCACCTCGGAGACCAGTTCGTGGGTCACCGGTAGCCACGTCCCGCCGTACCGGTCGCTGTGCGCGACGGGGCAGCGCTGGCGCAGGTCCTCCCAGATCGGGTACGGGTCGGCCACCCAGGCGGGGTCGGTGTGATCGAAGTCGATGGCCCAGTTCTCGACCGGGGGATGGCGGCTTGTCACGGCTAGTCCTCCGTCATGGAGTTGGCTGATTCTCAGCGTACGGCGGTTAGCTGTCGTCCAGAAGTGCTGGCGGTAGGCCGCGAACCGGTCAGGACGGCAGGTCCCTGACGAAGAGCACCCGGTCCTGCCCGGGACCGTCGTAGCCGGTGGCCACCGGGGAGTCGCCCGCCCGGGCGTCGCCGGGCTCGAGCCGGAACCCCATCCGGCGATGGAAGGCGATCGAGCCGGTGTTCACCGGTGAGGTCACCGCGATCACCGGCGCGTGGTCGGACGGGCGGAGCGGCCGGATCCTCGCCTCCGCGGTCACCGGCGAGCCTCGCTCAGTGCGCGTCGCTGCATCCCCGCTAGCCTAAGGCAGGTGATCGCTGACGTGGCCACGTCGGGAGGACTGTGGATCCGGTTCCTTTCCGGGCCTGACATCGACTCGCTCGGGCTCTCGAACGCCGAGATCATCAACGCCGTGGAGGGCGCCGTGCGCGCGCACGGCGACGGGCGGGCGGTGGTCGAGCCGAGGGTGCACCTGGTCCCGGACAACGACGGCGCCGGCCACTTCAACGTGCTCCGTGGCGGGGTCGCCGGGGTCGCCGGCGTCAAGGTGGTCGGCGACTTCGTGGCCAACTACGCCGCCGGGCTGCCCAGCGAGCTCGGGCTGCTGACGCTGTACGACCCCGGCACGGGCGTTCCGCTGGCGATCATGGACGCCACCTTGATCACCGCCTGCCGGACCGGCGCGATGACCGCCGTGGGTGCCCGCTACCTGGCCCGGCCGGACTCGCGGGTGCTCGGTCACGTGGGGGCGCGCGGAACCGCGTTCTGGAACGTCGTGCTGCTCGACGAGCTGTTCGACCTGGACGAGATCCGGGTCACCAGCCGCCGGCCGGAGTCCCGGGAGGCGTTCGCGCGGCAGCTCGGCGCGGTCACCCGGGCTCCCGTCCGGGTGACCGACACCGCCGAGGACGTCTTCGACGGCGCGGACATCCTGGTCGAGGCGTCGCGGCTGACCGAACCCGCGCCGCTGCTGCGCACCGCCACGGTCAGACCGGGCGCCTTCGTCGTCCCCTACGGCACCGTCAGCGCGGTGGAACTCGACCTGCTCGACGTGATGGACAAGGTGGTGGTTGACGACTGGCGGGAGGCGCAGTCGGGCCGGTTCGGCGCGCTGCGCCGCCACGTGGATACCGGCCGGCTCTCACCCGCGTCACTGCACGCCGAGCTGGGCCAGATCGTCACCGGCCAGCGCCCTGGCCGGGAGCGCGACGACGAGCGGATCCTGCTCTGGCATCGCGGGCTCGCCATCCTCGACATCGCCGTCGGCCTGGCCATCCTGCGCCGGGCCGAAGAGCAGGACACCGGAACGATGCTCCGGTACCGCTGACGATGCCCGCGCTGGTGATCACTCAGGTCGATGACCCGGATCTCGGCCTGATCAGAGCCGTGGCCGAGGGCCGGCCCGTCGCCGTCGCGCCCGGCCTGCTCGCGGCGGTGCGGCAGCATTGCGAGCAGGCCCGGAAGGCGCTGCACGGGCAGCCGGTGTACGGCGTCAATACCGGCATGGGGGCGCTGTCCTCGGTCCGGCTGACCGAGCAGCAGCAGCGCTACCACCAGCGCAACCTGCTGCTGGCCCGGGCCGCCGGCGGGCCGCCGTGGCTGAGCAAGCCCGATGCCAGGGCGATCGTGGTGGTCCGGCTGCTGACCTTCCTCACCGGTGACGCCGCTGTTTCTGACGGGCTCTGCCGGCGGCTCGCCGATCTCCTCAACGACGGCATCGTGCCCGCCGTGCCGGAGGCGGGCGCCGGGACCGCGGGCGAGATCACCCAGCTGGCGCACGCGTTCGGGCCGCTGGCCGGCATCGGCCGGGTGCTGGGGCCGGGCGGGACCACGCGGCCCGCGGCCGAGGCGCTGCGCGAGCATGGGCTGGCCGAGTTCGGCCTGGGCCCGAAGGAGGGCATCGCCCTGATCCAGGGGATACCCGGGGCCACTGGGCTCGCCGTGCTCCGCCTCGGCGAGGCCGCCGCGCTCACCTCGCTGATGGAGGCGGCCGCGGCGCTGTCCATCGCGGTGATCCGCGCGCCGCGCGATCCCTACCGGGCCGCTTGCGCGCGCGGCGACGAGGTGCTGGCCGCGGTGCTGGCGCGGCTCCGCGCGGCGGCGGGCGACGAGCCGTCGCCGCGGTCCCTGCAGGCGCCGGTGTCGTTCCGGGTGGCCGGGCCGGTACTCACCCAGATCCACCGGGCCGCCACGCTGCTCGAGGCGGCCGTCCGCCGGGCCCTGACCGGGGTCACCGACTCCCCCGCCTACCTTGACGGACGGTTCACCAGCACGGCCGGTTTCCACGGGATCGACCTGGCCGCGCACTGCGACCACCTTACGGCGGCGTTCTGCCACGCGGCGGAGGTGGCGGCGGCGCGGCTGCACCGGCTGATGAATCCCGCCGTGACCGGGCTGCCCGCGCAGCTAGCCCGCGACCCCGGCCCGCAGGCGGGCCTGACGCCGGTCCACAAGCGCGCCGCCGGCGAGGTGCACGCGATGCGGCGGCTGGCGGCCGCGACCCCCGTCGGCTTGATCGAGACGTCCGGCGGCCAGGAGGACGTGCAGTCGTTCGCCTGGGAGGCGGCCGGGAAGCTGCGCGCCGCGCTGCGTCACGCCCGCGCGGTTACCGCGTGTGAGCTGCTGGCCGGTTTCCAGGCGGCGGCGCTGTCCGGCCAGCCGCCGCCGGCCGGGAGCCGGGTCCTGCTGGACTGGCTGGCCGGGATCGTCGATCCGATCGAGGAGGACCGGCCGTTCGGCGAGGACATCGAGCGGCTCATCGGCGCGCCCTGGCCCCCGGCCTGACCCGCGTGGCCGACGAGATGGCGGGCGGGCTGCGGCCGGCAGGCAGATGTCCAGGAACGGGATGTTCTTCCTGAACCTGCCCGGCCTCGGCACGTCGGCGCTGACCGATAGCGGCAACTTCGGGCTGCTCGACCAGGAGCCGCTATGGCCGCGCTACACCAGCGGTCAGCTGATGTCGCTGCGGCCCGGCGACCAGACCCGCACTATCGCGGCCGGCACGCGGGCGGATTCCTGTCCTGGAGGCGTCGTATCTCCAGGACCTGGACGCCGAAGGTCTCGAGTCTGGCGAGAAGCCCGTTCAGGGCCGCCTGATCCTGGATGGGACCGTGCAGGACGGTTTCCACCGGCTCCACTGAGGCGGTAAGCCTGGCGAAGTCAAGCAAGGCCTCAGGCGGGAGAACTCCAGTCACGCGGATCTCGTAGTTGGACGATGGCACCGCAGCCCCCAGTCGATCAGAAGTTGGGCGTGGCTAGTTTCCAACGTCTCGCTTTACGGTTCGCCGCACCCCACTCACGACGGGTGAATTCGTCACCCTGGTGAGATTAGGCGAAGGGTGATGACGCCTCACCCGCCCGCGGGAGAGAAAGAGTGCAGGGGCAGTCGGCCTGTCCAGACCCTGCTTGCCATCGGCGCCTCGGGCGCATGGCTGGCCGCCGAGAGTCGCCAGCGGGAAGAGGACCACCCTGATGGTGATTGTCACTAAAGCACACGGGGCCGCCCGCTCGAAAGGTGCTGACGACCCGATCCTGACGTCCAAGATCACCGTACCCACCCTGCCCGGCTGGGTGGTGCCGCGGTCGCGAATCGACAAGCTGATCACCGACGGCGTGCGCGGTCCGCTGACCACGGTCACCGGTCCGCCGGGTGCCGGCAAGACGATGGCCATCGCACTGTGGGCCGCGAACGCCTCCCCCGATGCGGTGGCCTGGCTCACCCTCGACTCCTACGACAACCGGCCTAAGGTCTTCTGGTCATACGTCATGGCCGCCCTGCGGCGAGCGGCGGTCACGGTGCCACCGACCATGTCGGCGCCGACTCGCCCTGCCGTCGATCACGGCTTCCTCCTCCGGCTGGCATCGGTGCTGGCCGCCCGGGACACGCCGGTGACGGTGGTGCTTGACGACCTCCATCTGGTAACCGAACCAGCGATCCTCGATGGGCTGGCGTACATCCTGCGGAACGGGACCTCAGCGCTGCACTTCGTGATGTCGTCACGGATGGACCCGCTGCTGCCCCTGCACCGATACCGGCTCGCCGGGGAGCTCACCGAGGTCCGGGCCGATGACCTTGCCTTCAGCGTTCCCGAATCGGGCGCGCTCCTGGCGCATCACGGCATCACCCTGTCCGCGGCGGCGCTCGAGTGCCTGACCGGGCGGACGGAAGGCTGGGCGGCCGGAGTGCGCCTGGCGGCGCTCTCGCTGGACGGGCATCCCGATCCCGAGCAATTCGTCAAGGCACTGGACGCGGACGACAACGCCGTCACCAGCTACCTAGTCGACGAAGTCCTCAACGCCCAGGCTCCTTCCACCCGTGAACTCCTTCTCCGGACCAGCATCCTGGACTGTGTCAGCGCGGACCTGGCTAGCGAGCTAGCCGGTGACCCGCAGGCCGGCAGCACGCTGATGGCGCTGTCGCAGGCTAACGCGTTCGTCCGGCCGCTCGGGCACGGATGGTTTCGCTACCATTCGATGTTCGCCGAGGTATTGCGCCTGAAGCTCAGGATCGAGCACCCTGACCGGCTGCCCGGGCTGCACCAGCGGGCGGCACAGTGGTATCAGCGGAACGGCTGTCTCGCCGAAGCCGTGCGGCACGCGGCGGACTCCGGTGACTGGCAGTTCGCGGCGAGAATAGTCCTCGACGAGCTCGCCATATGCCAGCTCATCAACCCGCGGGACAAGCAACCGCTCACCGAGGTATTCCGGCGCATGCCGCTGGACCTGGTCCCGACGCAACCGCAGCCGCTGCTGGTGATCGCGGCGATGGGGCTAGCCGACGCTGAGGACCAGTCGTGCGCTCATTCACTCACCGCGGCCGACAGTATCCTCGACACACTTCCCCCTGACGACGAAATCCCGGCCCGGCTGAGTTCTGCGCTGATCCGGCTGGCACTGTCCCGCCGCACCGGGGACCTCGATACCGCGACCGCGGCGGCCGCCCGCGCGACGGCGTTGCTCGGCAGGCTGCCAGCGAGCTTGCTCGCACTGCGTCCCGAGTTCCAGGCCCAGGTGCTGTCGAGCTGCGGAGCCGCGGAACTGCGGGCAGGTCGTGTCGATGAGGCCGTCGCCATCTTCAAGGCAGGCGCCGCCGCTGCTGCCGCTGCCGACAGCCCGGGCGAGCGTGCTGATTGCCTGGCCTACCTCGCGCTCGGGGCCGCTCTATGCGGACGGCTTAGCCGCGCGGCAGAGCTAGCGGAAGAGGCGGTCCAGGCCACCAAGGACAGCTGTGACGGGCATCCTGAGCACTACGCCCCGGCTGCGAGTATCGCGCTCGCATCGGTGTACCTGGACCGCAACGAGATACAGCGAGCGCATGTCCAGCTGAGGCTGGCCGACGCCGCTCTGCGGGTTAACCCGGACAAGCTGATCAGCACGGTGGCCTGCCTGATCGCAGCGCGGCGCCGCCTGGCCGAAGGCCGCGCACCGGCTGCTTCGGAGCTTATCGGCCGCGCACGACAGGGCTGGTCGCCGCCTGACTGGCTCGAACATATGCTCACCCTGCTCGAATCGCGGGCTTGCGCGGCTGCTGGAGACGTCCAAGCCGCGGTGGCCGCGGCCGGGCGCGCCCATCCAGCGTCCCGGCCTGATGCCGCGGCCGCGCTCGCCCGGGCGTGGCTGGCCGCACATGACTATCGGGCGGCCCGGCGGGCGCTCGACACCGCGGCCGAAGGTAGCACGCCAGTGCCTGAGCAGGCGCGCCTGGAGGGGTGGCTGGTCGATGCCCGGCTCAGCTACCTGACCGGTAATAGCGCGCGCGGTCGCCGATCGCTTGAACACGCGCTGCGCCTAGGCCGGCCAGAGCAACTCCGGCTGCCGTTCACCCTGGAGCGGACGTGGATACAGACGGTGCTGCGGCGCGACCCCGACCTGGCCCACGCCTACGGTGAGCTGCTCGAACCCGGTCTGGCGAGCTGGACGCCGGCCATGATTCCGGCCCAGGCGGCCCTGGCTGGGGAGGCAGCGGCGCTGATCATCGAGCCGCTCACCGAACGCGAGCGCGAGGCGCTCCGGCACCTTTCGGAGATGCTGAGCACCGTCGAGATCGCCGCCGAGATGTACATCTCGGTGAACACCGTCAAGTCCCACCTCAGGAGCGTCTATCGCAAGCTGTCGGCGACTCACCGCAATGAAGCAGTCCGCCGCGCACGGCAACTCGAGCTGATCTGAGGTCCGCGCGGGCGGCTAAGAGAAGGCCGGCGTCGTGGCCTTGCCGGACGGCATCGTGCCGGGTTGACACGCCGAGTTTCCGATAGATCGCCTGGGAATGGGTCTTGATCGTGTTCGCCGACAAGTGCAGCTCCTGCCCGATCTCCCGAAGGGAGAGCGTGCCCTGGAGCAGACGCAGCACCGCTTCCTCGCGTTCGGTGAGCGGGTCAGCCAGCGATGTGGCCTTCGGCCTGCCCGCAGCCTGCCGTTCGAGCCGTTCCAGTCGGGCCCGCGTGGCCTCGGCGGGGTCCTGCTGCGACGTCAGCAGCAGCCGCATCTGATCCACGAGCGCCGCCGCGGCTGACCGGTCCCCGATATCGAGCAGCACCTGCGTCAGCATCGCCATGGCCTCGACCGTGGCCCAGGGGCTGATGCCTGGAACTCTCTCGCGGAACTGGACCGCGTGCTCAAGCGCGCTGCGAGCCTCCGGCAGCTGCCCCTGCGCGGCGAAAACCGCGCCCGTGGCCATGTAGGCCAGGGCAGTGGGCGGCGTCTCGCCGACTCCCCCGCGGGTGCCGAGGCCGCGGGCCGCATCCGCAAGCTCCTGGGCTCGTGCTAGTTTGCCCAGCTCAACCGCTGCCAGCGAGAGCACGGACAAGGCGAGAGTACGGACGAGCGGGATGGCTGCCTCGTTGGAGACGGCCTCCTCCAGAGGTCCCTCCGCCGCCTTAGCCTCGCCGGATAGGTACAGGCTGAAGCCAAGGGAGGCCCGGGCCAGGGCGTACCACGGCGAGGCCGGGTCACTTTCCAGCTCGACGGCCGCGCCCGCCGCCTCGCGCATGACCCGGTAACCTTCCAATCCGAAGACGCCTCGCAGCAGAGCCACGGAGGACTTCAGCGACTGCAGGCCGTCAGGAAGCTGCTCCTCGTCCTGCGCTGCCTCCATGACCGGCAGCCAGCGCCGCGCGGACTCCCGGTCGCCCGCCAGCGCCGCGATCCACGCCGCGCAGTGCGCAGCTAGCGGGTTGGCGCTGATGGCGTCGTCGCCGAGCGTGCGCAACCATCCGCGAACAGTCGCCATCCGGCCCGAGCCAACATAAGCCGGCCAGTGGCCGGCGATAAGCTCGATAGCACCGGTAAGGTCACCGGCAGCCGCCGAGTGATGGATCGTCTCGTCCACTGACCCCGACTGTCGATGCCAGTCACGGGCGCGCTCGTGCAAGATGGCCACCAGGCCCGGCTCGGTCCGGGTGAGGTAGCCGCGTAGCATCTGCGCGAACAGGCAGTGATAGCGGAACCACCGGCGAGCATCGTCGAGCGGGACAACGAACAGGTTTTCCCGGTCGAGGACGTCGATGATCTCTGCCGCGCCGGCCGAACCGATCACGGCATCGCAGAGCGGCGCGCTAAACCGGCTGAGAATGGATGTCCGCACGAGGAACTGCCGGATCTCGGCCGGCTGGCGGCTGAGCACCTCCTCGGCCAGGAAGTCGGTGATGAACCGGTTGTCGCCGCTGAACTGGCCGACGAAGGCGCTCGGGTCGGGGTGGCCGCGCAGCGAGAGCGCCGCGAGGTACAGTCCGGCCGGCCACCCCTCGGTCCGCTCGACCAGCACGGCAATATCGGAGAGGCCGATCTCAGCCGCTGACATCCGCTGCACGAACAGAGCAGCCTCGGCCGGCGAGAAGCGTAGCTCCCGGGCCCGGAGCTCGAACATCTCGCCGGCCGCTCGCAACCGCGCTATCGGCAGCGGCGGATCGGTCCGCGTGATCAGCACGACCTGCGCGGATGGCGGGAGATGCGCCAGGAAGAACGTCATCTGCTCGTGGCAGGCGGGCTCGGTGACCGCCTGGTATCCGTCAAGGACGAGAACGACCGGAGCCGTGAGGCTCGCCAGCTCATTGAGCAGGACCGGGAGCACGGTTCCTGTGATATCAGGGTCGTGCACCCGAAGCTCCCGGGGTTTCTCCTCGCCGGTGAGCCCCGGGCTAGCCCTCTGCAGCGCATGCATGATGTGCCACCACAGCCGGCTCGGGTCATTCTCGCCGTCATCGAGCGTGAGCCAGGCAAACGGCCGCCGTTCCATCCGGCTGACCTGCCACTGCGCCACGAGAGTCGTCTTGCCGAAGCCGGTCGGCGCGTCGACGAGAACGAGTTTGGCGGGGGCCGCGGCAATCAGGCGCTGAACCGGCTCTTGCCGCTCGACCAGGTCCTTACGCAAAGCGGGAGCATGGAACTTCGTCTCGATCGGGACGTCATGATCAGCGCGACCCGGTATCGGGGCTTGTACCGCGCGCAGGCTGTACCGCGATCGCGAGGGCTTGTCGGCCGCGCCGGGATCGCCGCTCATATGAGCAGCTTAGTGTTATCAGCTTGTAATAGACCATAGACACTTCCGATCCGAGGCTATGGACACTTCCGTCCCCGACCAGTTCCCCGGGGCCTAGCCGAGTGGCCTGCGGGACTCGCTGTATCACCCGTCGTGGGTGGGGCGCGGCTGGCCTTCGGCTGCTGGACTTATGCGGAACTTCACCGGCATAAGGAGAACGGAAAAGCGTCATGGCTGATCTGATCGCGATTGGATACCCCGACGAGACGACCGCCGAGGCGGCTGCCGACGAGGCCCGGCAACTGGCCAGGGACCTCATCATCGAGCCTGACGCGATCGCGGTGATCGTGCGAGACGCCCAGGGCGACTACCACGTGCACACCCGCCACCACATGGTCGGCCGAGGGGCGACCTGGGGGATGTGGTGGGGTCTGCTGTTCGGCGTGCTGTTCTTCATACCGGTCTTCGGGATGGCCGTCGGCGCGGGGCTAGGTGCCCTGATGGGCAAGGTCACCAAGACCGGCATCGACAGCCAGTTCCAGGACCAGGTCCGCGGCATGCTGAAGCCAGGTACCTCGGCCCTGTTCCTGATGGTGGAGAAGGTGACCCCGGACAAGGCCGTGGAGGCGATGAGTAAGTACGGCGGCACCGTGCTGAAGACCTCCCTGTCCAAGGAAGGCGAGCAGGAATTGCAGGACGCCCTGCACGGCCAGAGCTCCTCATAAGCTGCCCTCCCCCTGCGGGGGCCGTACCGGCCGACCGGAATCCGGCGGCCGGTACGGCTTTGTGCCGGACCGGTCAGCCGGGTGAGCATTGAGCGGGCCGCCGCCTCGACGGGACATCGCCCGCGCCGGGTGATGTGCCTTCGCCTCGATCACCCCGATGCTCGTGCCGAGTAGAGATCCACATCGGAGGGCAAGAACATGGCAATTGGGCCCGTGCAGCTGATCGTACTGGGATTCAACCACCCCGACTTCCACGGCGAGATCATCGCCGAGCTCGAGCGGCTCCGCGAGAGCGACACGGTACGCGTCATCGACGCGCTCGCCGTCTACAAGGACGCCGACGGCGAGCTGGAAGTAGAGCACCTCAGCAACCTGACCGAAAGCGAGGCGATCGAACTCGGCAGCAAGATCGGCGCCCTGATCGGCCTGGGGATCGAGGGCGAGGAGGGAATGGAGGCAGGCGCCATCGCAGGCGCCGAGGAGGTGGCCGCCGAGGGCGGCGTCCACGTGTTTACCGAGGAGGAGGGCTGGGATGTGCTGGAGGACATTCCGAACGACTCGGCGGCAGCACTCATCCTGATCGAGCACCACTGGGCGGTACCGCTTCGCGACGCGATCGCCCGGGCCGGTGGTTTCCGTATCAGCGATGCCTTCATCAGCCCGCTCGACCTCGTCGAGCTGGGGCTCGTCTCGGCCGACGAGGCGAAGCAACTGCACGAGCTCGAGACGCTAGGGGCCGCATCCAATACCGCATGACCCAGAAAACCCCGCAAGACCCCGAGAAATTCAAGCGATCACAAGAACCTGGAGGTCCGAGATGTTCGGAGGACGCAGAGTAGCCCGGCGCACGGGGCGGCGCACCGCCCGGCGCGTTTCCCGCCGCAGGTAACGCCGCACACAGGCGCGGGTTCATCCGTCGCGCCGCTTGACTAGCCATGCCTCGGCGTCCAGGTAGGCCCGTTGGGTCGACTCGCCCACGATCGGGGTGGCTTCGAACGTCCGCACCGGACCGTCCTCGACGTGCCCGGTGCGGACGAGGCGTTCGGTCAGGCTTGGCTCGAGGCCGGTGAGGTAGAGCCGGCCACCGCGATCGGCGAGTTGGCCGGCATAGTCGCCGACCACCTTGATGAAGGTCGCTCCCAGGGAGGTTCGGCGCCTGAGCCGCAGCACGACGACGGGCGAGCGGGCCTCGCCCGGGTCGGGCAGGCGAGCCTGCAGGGTGCGAGCGCCCGCGTAGAGCAGGCTGCCGTACACGTCGAGGATCGTGATGTGATCGCTGGTCAAGGTGGCCGGGGCCGGGTGCTCCTCGAAGCGCCCGTCAGCACGTTGTGTGAGCTCGACGACGGCGAGGTCCATGGCCTCCTGGTTGAGCTGCAGCAGTAGCGACAGGGCCACCCCGATGCCGACGGCCGCGGCGACAGGCAGGAACAAGGTAGCGGAAAAGGTGGTAATGATCAGGACCTGGGAGGTGCGCCCGGTGCGCATGATGGTGGCGACCTCCCCCGGCCGCAGCGAGCCGATGGCCGCGAAGATGAGGATGGCGCCGAGCGTCGGAACCGCGATCTTCGCGACCAGCCCCGAGAATATGGCCAGGATGACCAGCATCCATACGCCGGCCCAGATCGTCGCCCACCGGGTTTTGCCGCCGACGGTCACATTCAGCGCGGTACTCCCGACCGAGCCTCCCACCCCGATGCCACGGAAGAAACCCGCGGCCAGGTTGCCAGCGCCTTGCGCGATGATGTCCTGGTTCGGGTTCGGCTGCGCAGTGCCTGGGTTGGGTACGGCTTCGGCGACCCCGGCGCCCTGGACGAGGATGATGACGGCCATCGCCAGCGCGCCGGTGACCAGGCTGAACGAGAAGAGCCTGAGGTCGGGGAGATGCGGCAGCGGGATGCCGCGCGGGATGTCGCCCTGGTCCCCGACCCTGGCCACCGTGTCCGCGCCGGCCAGCACCACCACTACGGTCGGGATCACCAGGGCGATCAGCGCGCTGAGCACCGACAGGCGAGTCCGGGCCAGTACCAGCAAGATCGCCAGCGCGCTCAGCCCGGTCAGCAGCGACGCCAGCTGGATGCTGCCCGGGTGGATCAGCACGTTGGCGGCCTTGGCCAAGGGGAAATCGCCGTGCGTCGAAGCTCCGGTCAGGCCCGCGATCTGGCCACACAAGATGTTGACCGAGACCCCGGTGAGAAATCCGATCATCACCGAGTACGAGACGAACCTGGTGTAGCGGCCGAGGCGGAGGATCCCGGCGGCGACCAGGGCGATACCGGCCAGTATCGCCAGCAGCGACACGGCCTGTGGCCGCTGGTCGGCCGGCACGCTCTGCAACGCCGAGCCTGCGGCCAGGGCGGCAGCAGATGTCGTCGTGATCACCATCATCCGGGTGTTGGAGCTGAGCCCGCCCACGATGGGTCCGGCGAAGCCCGCGTACAGGCCCTGCACCGGGTTGACGCCGGCCAGGACCGCGGCCGCCATCCCGTCGGGCACGCTGCTGATCGCGCCGGGCAGCCCGGCCACGAGATCCGCGCGCAGGTGAGCCCGCTCGGGCCGGACCGAGCGCAGCCAGCGGCCCACGGCCGCCACAGGCAAGCGACTGACGACCATCCCTGCTCCCTCCAGCAGCACCACGCCAGGGGATGCCGGCCGCTGCAGCCAAATGATCCGCTTTGGGTACGCTGACGGCCTCACCCATCGGGGATGACGCGGTCCTCGCCGGCGCCAGTTGACGTGGGCCTTCCTCAGTGCAAATGAATGAGCACGACGTCCTTGAGGACGATCATCATCAATCCGAGCGCGGCGGCCACTGACGTGATCACGAACAGCCGCTTACCATCGACCCGGGCCGCGCGGCCAGCTGACCATCCGTAGAAGATCATGAGCATGACCGCTACCACCAGTCCGACGTTGGCGGCAGCGGATGGCGAAGCCCCCAGCCATCGCGCCAGCACAAGCGCCAGCAGCGGAACATAGGACGCGCTGACCATAGGCCAGGTGGCCGCCAGCGCCGTGCGGACCTCGAGCCGTGTCGGCAGGCGACCGGCCTCGAGCTGCTCACCCAGAAGCTCGGCGTACTCTTCGGCGACCCAGTACACCAGCAGTGTGACGAGGACAGAGACTACTAGCGCCAAGGTAGTGAGCCGGACTCCGGTGGCAGCGATGACTGCGGCGGTAATGATCGTTCCGTAGATCCCGGCCGCACGGCGCCTGCCACTGGACCTGGCTGCGCGCCCCGGCCGTTCCGCATGGGCCAGCTCTCCCACCGTAATTTATCACTTTCTGGTAGTGATCACCGTGTCTGCGCTTTCCGCCAGTCTGATGGCTTCGCGATCGGTATCCATCACCCACGAGGGAGGACCCGGCGTCGATCCGGCGATGCCACGCTGGCATAGGGATGGAAGTGAAGGTAGCCATAGTGAAGGTAGCCATGCCGAAGCGGAATCACCCGAATCAGGGAGATGGTGATCATGCCATTGCACGAACGTGAGTCCGTCCGTGAGCACATAGAGGACTGCGTATTCGCCGGGCGCGACCTGACCCGGCAGGTCCCCAAGTACAGGTTCCCGCGGGACGAGTCAGCGCCGAAGGAAGCGTTCCAGGTGGTGGCGGACGAGCTGATGCTGGATGGCAATTCCCGGCAGAACCTGGCCACGTTCTGCCAGACGTGGGCGGAGCCCGAGGTTCTCGCGCTGATGGCGCTGTCAGTCGACAAGAACATGATCGATAAGGACGAGTATCCGCAGACCGCTGAGATAGAGGCACGCTGCGTGCACATGCTGGCCGATCTGTGGCATGCGCCCGACTCAGCCAACACGGTGGGGGCGTCGGCTATCGGCTCCTCGGAGGCCTGCATGCTGGCGGGCATGGCGGCCAAATGGCGGTGGCGGGCCAGGCGCAAGGCCGAAGGCAAGCCGGCCGACAAGCCGAACATGGTGTGCGGTCCGGTGCAGGTGGTATGGCACAAGTTCGCCCGCTACTGGGACATCGAGATGCGCGAGGTGCCGATGTCTCATGGTCACTACGCCATGGATCCAGAGTCCATGCTGGCGCGGGTAGACGAGAACACGATCATGGTCGTGCCGACGTTGGGCGTCACCTATACCGGGGCCTACGAGCCGGTAGAGGCCATGTCCAGTGCCCTCGACCAGCTGCAGGCCGACACCGGCCTGGACATCGGCATTCACGTGGACGGGGCCAGCGGCGCCTTCCTCGCCCCGTTCTGCGCCCCCGACTTGATGTTCGATTTCCGGCTGCCGCGAGTCAAGTCGATCAGCACCTCAGGGCACAAGTTCGGGCTGGCTCCGCTGGGCGTCGGCTGGGTCGTCTGGCGGGACCGCGAGGAACTCCCCGAGGACCTGGTGTTCCATGTCAACTACCTGGGCGGCGACATGCCGGTCTTCCAGATCAACTTCTCCCGCCCGGCCGGGCAGATCATCGCGCAGTACTACAACTTCCTCCGCCTCGGATTCCAGGGGTACAAGGGCATCCACGAGGCGTCCTACGCGGTAGGCCAGTACCTAGCCGCCGAGATCGCCAAGGTGGGCCCTTTCGAGCTCCTATGCGATAGCAACCCCGCCACCGGGATCCCGACCGTCACCTGGCGGATCCGCGACGGTGCGGACCCCGGCTACACCCTGTTTGACCTGGCCGATCGGCTGCGCACCCGAGGCTGGCAGGTACCTGCCTACACCCTCACCGGGACAGCCTCCGACATCGCCGTGCAGCGCATCCTGGTCCGCCTGGGGGTGAGTCACGATATGGCATCCCTGCTCCTGGACGACTTCCGGGGCGCCGTGGCTCACTTCGCCAAGCATCCGGTCACCGTGCCCATGTCAAAGGAGGAAACCAGCGGATTCAACCACTTGTAACGCGGCTCCGGCACCTCGTCGTGACCAGCGACCGGGCCATCTCGATCCTGTTCCTGATCGGATCGGCGTGCTTCGCTGTGGGGGGCCGTGCCTGGCTATGCGGGCGCGGTCGGGGTGACGGCGGACGGGGTCACGTTCTTTGCCGGATCGCTCTTTTTCACCGCCGCCGCGTGCGGCCAGTTCCTGCAATCGAGGAGGACGAGTGTGCGAAGGTGGCGGGACAAGGCCTGGTGGGCTGTCGTGGTTCAGCTGGCCGGGACGCTGTCTTCAACGCCAGCACACTTCATGCCCTAACCAGCAGCCTCAGCGCAATCGAACAGGACCAGAAGGTGTGGTCCCCGACTCCGGCGCGCTACGCAACGCCATGGTGGTTAACCTCGGGACCTGCCTGGGCGCCCTGTGCTTCCTTGTCGGCGCCTATCTGCTCCTGCCTCGTTCGCCAGCCAAGCGGACCCTAACCGTCGGCGGTACTCCCGCATGACCGCTGATCCGTACCAGGACCTGTCGGCGGCAGCGCGACGGCGGACCATTCTCTGGGCGGTGCTGCGCGGTTTCCTGAGCACGACGTTCCTCGTTGTTCTCTACTATGTGCTTCCCCTGGACCAGCCGTTGGGTACCGGCGCAGTGGTGCGGGTGCTGATCGGCCTCGCGGTCTTCGCCGTCATTACGGTGTGGCAGGTCAGAACCATCATTGGCTCTCCCTATCCGGGCATGAAGGCAGTCGAGGCGCTTGGCTTGCTCTTTCCCTTTTACCTGCTGCTGTTCGCCTCGACGTATTTCGTGATGGAACGAGCGTCGGCGGCGAGCTTCACGGAGCCGCTGACTCGCACGGACGCCTTGTACTTCAGTGTGACTGTCTTCTCAACGGTGGGTTTCGGGGACATCGCGCCCAAATCCGAGCCCGCGCGGGTAGTGCTGATCGTCCAGATGCTCGGCGACCTCGCACTGCTGGGCGCCGGCGTGCGGCTCCTGCTCGGGGCCGTACGCCGGGGCAAGGAACGGAGATCCGATGCGGGCGACGATCCTGGCCCGGCCGCCAGCCCGCGATAACTCACCCCACGCGAACCGTGCTGGCCTGCTCGCCGCGCAACTGCTCCACCTCGGCGCGGAGGCGATCGATCTCGGCTTGCTCGTCGTGGCTGGGTTCTGGGCTTGCGGCCGCAGAAGCCGACTTGTCGCCTATGTCCGTCAAGGGTCACCTCCCGCTGGCGCGGGCCTAGTTCGGCCGTCAGCCCGGCGACCGGGTCACTGGTTCATGCTTTGATCCGGCGTTTATCCACCATGTCCGGGGATCATGGAGCTCACCTCATCCGCGCGCCGCCGGATCGGCTGGCGGGCCCCCGTGGCCACGATTCTCATCGTGCTCGGCTGCGTGCTGGCCCCCGTGGCCGTGCTGGGCGTCTGGAGCGCCAACCAGGTCTCCGACACCAGCCGCTACATCGCCAACATCGAGCCTCTCATCCATGATCCGGCGGTCCAGAATGCCCTGACCGACAAGGTCACGAACGAGATCACTAGCCACCTCAACGTGACTGGCCTCACCAACCAGGCCGCCGCCCTGCTAACGGACAAGGGCCTGAACCGGGTCGGCACGCTGCTGCAGAGTTTCGGCCCGTCGATCGCCAGCGCGGTGAACGGGTTCATCCACGACCAGGTAAGCAAGATCGTGACCAGCCCGCAGTTCGCCAACACGTGGATCCAGGTCAACACCGTGGCCCACCAGGCGGTGGTCAAGGCGCTCTCCGGTCAGGGAAACGGCACGGTCAAGATCAGCAACGGGCAGGTTGTCATCGACCTTGGCCCGTTCATCAACATCGTCAAGCAGTCCCTGGTCGCGCGCGGTTTCACGGTGATAAATAGCCTTCCGGCCATCAATCCGACGCTGCCCCTGTTCTCGGCCCGGGAACTGACTAAGGCGCAGAGCGCTTACCGGCTGATCAACGATCTCAAGATCGTGCTGCCGATACTGTCGCTCCTGCTGATCGGCCTGGGGGTATATCTCGCGCGGAGCCACCGGCGCGCGCTGATCGGAGCCGGGCTCGGATTCGCGGCCTCCATGCTCGTGCTCGGAGCCGGCTTGCTGATCTTCCGGAGCATCTACCTGAACAGCATCCCCAACAGCACGCTGCCCAGTGACGCGGCCGCCGTTTTGTTCGATACGCTCGTCCGGTTCATCAGGGCCGCTCTCCGCACCCTTCTGGTAGTGGGCCTGGTCGTCGCCGGCGCCGCCTTCCTCACCGGGCCGTCGACGACGGCGACCTCGATCCGGAAGGCACTGAAATCGGGAATGGAGTGGATCCGGCAACGTGGCGAGCACGCAGGTGTGACCACCGGGCCGGTCGGTACGTGGACCTACGCGCACCGCAAAGGCCTCCGTATCGGGACGGTGGCGCTCGCGGCCCTGATCTTCGTGTTCTGGGGGCGGCCCACGGCCCTCGTGGTCATCCTGATCGCGATCCTGCTGCTGGTAGTTCTCGGCCTGATCGAACTGATCGGCAGGCCGCCCGCCAAACCGGCGACGGCAGATCAGCCGTGATCACGGCCCCGCCCTCGTGCATCGACCTCAAGCCTGCGACCCGTCCGGGCATCATCCCTGCCGGGTGATACACCGTCCGGTGGCTTCCGCCTAACGGTCTTCACTGGCGGTGGTTACAGCCTGATGCGGCCGGCCATCCGCATGGCCGGCCTCATACGGATCGCCGCCTCTGCTTTCCGCTAGTGGGACGTTGCGGTGTCGGGTGCCGGCCGGGGTTCGGCGGGTTCTGCGGTTGGAAGCAGGAACGTGGCGCCCAGGCCAATGAGACCGATGAATGCCAGGACGATCATGGCGATGCCGTAGGAGCGTGTGGCGTCGGCGAGACCGGACACCAGGATGGTGCCGGCGATCGCGGTGCCGAAACACGACCCCAGGTTAGACACGCTGCGTGATACCCCGGATATCTCTCCTTGGAGCTGTTCGGGAAAGGCGGATTGCACCACGTTGACCGACGGGGTGAGCATGACGCCCAGGCCCAGGCCAATGAGGAACAGTCCCGGGGCGAAGTACCAGGCGCCCGGGTGGCCCTTGACCATGGCCACCAGCAACAGGACACCGGCGATGGTCGTCATGAAGCCGCTCATAATGAGCGTTCGCTGCTGGAACCGCTTGGCCAGGCGGCCGGCGGTGAGCGATGACAACAAGATGCCCACGGTGGCCGCGGTGAAGATCACCCCGGTCTGGATGGCGTTGTAATGCCGCACGACCTGCAGATAGGCGGACACCACGAAGGATGAGCCCATGAGCAGCAGCCACTGGACATTCTGGGTGACCAAGGCCAGGTTCGATGTGCGGTTGCGGAACAGGTCGGTGGAGAGCAGCGCCTCTTTACCGGCCCGCTTACGGCTGCGGACCCAGGCGAAGAACCCGGTCAGAACGAGGGCTCCGGCGACGATCAGGACCGCCGTGAGGGCGAGGTTGTTGTCGGCCGCCAGGATCCCAAGCACGACAATCACCAGGCCAGCGGCGGACAGGATCGCGCCCACCGTATCGAACGGGCGTGCCGGGTCCGCCGGGACAGGATCAGTGACGGAGCGGGCCAGAACCAGGATGATCACGATGATGACGGCCTGGAAGACGAACGCCACCCGCCAGCTGATGGCCGTGGTGATCAGGCCTCCGATCAACGGGCCGGTAGCGGCACCGATTCCTCCCATGCCGCTGATCAGGCCGAACGCCCAAGCGCGGGACTTCATGTTGGTAAAGAGCATGGTGGTGAGGATGTACACCGGCGGAATCAGCAGGGCTGTGCCGACCCCCTCGAAAATCGAGTTGCCCAGAATCAGCACGCCGAGTCCGGGAGCCGCCGCGCTGAGCACCGCCCCGACCCCGTAAACGGCCAGCCCCAGCGTGAAGCACCGTTTGCGGCCCACCTTGTCGGTGAGCTTGCCGCACGGGATCATCAGGGCCGCCATGACCAGTAGGAACAGGGTGATGCAGACCTGCACCCCCTGGACCGTGGTGCCCAGGTCGTGGCTGATGTCGGTGATCATGACGTTCATGTTCGAACCCGCGAAGCTGCAGATGAACTGGGCCAGCGCCAGCGGAATCAGCATCTTGCGCAACGACGCGGACATGGTCTGCCGGTCGCCCGGGTCAGTCATGATCGCAACCCGCCGTGGCCTCGGCCGCCCATGCCTGCGTTCCGCAGATGTGAGCCAGGCCTGGTATGCGGATCTGTGGTTTGACCTGCGGGAATGAGCGGTTTCGTGGTGACGGGGCGTGTCACTAGGCGCTGGCGCGGTCCTGGCCGGAGCCTGCGGGCGCGGCCTGGATGATCTTCTTCGGGCAGGGGATCTGGAGGCTGGCGAGGATGCCGCGCTGGGCGGGGGTGAGGCCGGCGGTCTGGCGGAAGGTGCCGGCGGGGCCGGTGAAGGTGCCGAGGGTGAGCAGGCCGAGCTCGTCGGTGATCTTGTTCCAGGTGGTGCGGGCGGTGGTCTCGGCGATCCGGATGAGGAGCAGGGCGAGCCAGCAGAGGATGACGTGGGCGCGGATGCGCTCTTCTTTGCGGTGGTAGACCGGGCGCAGGTCGATGACCTG
>WNFY01000569.1_pt1 | contig 54963 bp, 57 predicted proteins | sample 5400091 | NCBI WGS metagenome assembly WNFY01 (sample SAMN13153364, study PRJNA577476) | soil metagenome | isolation source: 60 cm soil or saprolite under grassland replicate 1 | place: USA:California | collected 2016-06-15
TGTTGCGGTTCACCGCGACCACGTTCTTGTGGGCTTCGAGCCGCTCCTGACGCAGGAAGTAGGCCGCCGTCACCGCGTCGAGCGTGATGGCCGTGTCACGGATGTGCACCAGACTCTTCTGCCCGATCATGTCGAAGCGCTTGAGACCGGCGAACCAGGCGACGCTGTCGGCGGCGAGCGTGCTTCCGGTGCCCTGACAGTGGGCCAGCACCCCACCGCCTGCGAACACATTGGTCTCCCCGACGCGCACCTCGACCTGTTGCGCCTGCCGTCCGACCGAGTCTATGACGATGGTGCAAGGTCGCCCCCCGGCCGTATCGGGGGACGAGGCAGGTTGCTGAACGAAGGCGACGAGGAGCACGGTGGCCATCATTGGTTCGGGAGCGTGAAGTTCCCGCCCTTTCCGGTCACGTGAGTCGCCGTCACCACCTTGAAGTCGGGATCCGCCGTGAACCCCGTTCCCAAGATGTGCCTTGTCGGCTCGTCGAATACGAAGTCGCGGTCGGAGCTGACCTGATTCTTGGCCTGGCTGTAGCGGATCACCTCGGTGCGGAGCGTCGCGCCATCGGTCCGCACCACCACCACGTTGCCCCGTGCCTCCATGTCGCCCGACCGCCAGTGGTAGGTGCCCTCGCGTGAGGTGAGCGTGGATGTCTGCGCCCCGCGGGTATCGTAGAACGTGATGTGCACGTTGCGGAGCTCGGCCGTCTGGGAAGGCGAGTACATATACGCCGTGTCCGCTAGGACGTGCGCTCGGAGAACCCCGTCGTTGGTCATGTAGTGCGACATGCCTTCGAGCACCTGATCGGCCGAGTCGGCGGCGGAGATGGTGGCCGTGGGCTTGATGCCCGTGTCGCAGGCGCTCACCAGCGCCGCGCAGAGCAGCCAGCCGGCCCTCATGCCGCGCCTGCCTTCATCAGGTCGTGCAGATGCACCATCCCGACGACCTTGCGCCCGCCGTCGAGCACCGGCAGCGCCATGATGCCGTGCTCCTCCATGAGGCGCACCGCCGCCCCGGCGAGCTCATCCCGTGTGGTGGTCTTGGGCTGCCGCGTCATGACGTCGCCCACGGGCAGATCGAGAAAGGTGTCGGTCTTTTCCATGAGCCGGGTAAGGTCCCCGGCGGTGACCACGCCGACCAGGCTGCCCGCCGGGTCCACCACGGCCACGGTGCCCCGCTTCTCGGCGAGCAGCACGACGCACTCGCGCATGGGACGACCAGGCCCGAGGGTGGGGATGTCGTTCGCGAGCATCACGTCCGCGACGCGCAGCAGCAGATTTCGCCCCAGCGCGCCCCCCGGGTGCAGCGCCGCGAAATCCTCGCGCCGGAATCCCTTCACTTCGAGCAGCGTCACAGCGAGCGCGTCGCCCAGCGCCAGGGCGGCGGTGGTGCTGGCGGTGGGCACGAGCGTCTCCGGGCACGCTTCTTCGGCGACGCTCGCATCGAGCACCACGTCCGCCTGGCGAGCGAGCACGGAGTCCGGGTCGCCGGTGATCGCGACGAGCCGCACGCCCAGCCGCTTGAGCTGGCTCACGAGGCCGAACAGCTCGTCCGACGCACCGCTCCGGGACAGGAGAATCGCCACATCGTGCCGGCCGACGATGCCCAGGTCGCCGTGCAGCGAGTCGATCGGGTGGAGGAACGAGGCGGGCGTGCCGGTCGAGGTGAACGTGGCGGCGATCTTGCGCGCGATGAGGCCGGACTTGCCGAGGCCGGAGACGATCACCCGGCCGCTCGCGGCCGCCAGCAGGCGCACCGCGGCGGCGAACGCCGGCCCCAGTCGCTGGGCCACGCGCCCGATCGCGTCGGCTTCGAGGGCGAGCACGCGGCGCCCGCGCTCAACGAGATCGCCCGGCTCCGTGCGGGACATCGCCACGCTCCAGAAAGTACGTCGTGAGGAGACTGTGCCACTCGCCGCGCGCCTTGAGGATCAGCTCGGCGACCTCGCGGACGGCGCCGTGGCCGCCCGGCACATCGGTGACGAGGCGCGCCGCCGCCTTGACCTCGGAGACCGCGTTCGCGACGGCGACCGGCAACGCCACGCGTGTGAGCACCGGGAGGTCGGCCAGGTCGTCGCCCACAAAGGCGCACTCATCCCACGCGAGCCCGCGGCGGGCCAGCAGCGCCTCGAACGCCGGGAGCTTGCGGGCCGTGGGATCCTGGATCAGCTCGTCCACCGACAGCTCGCGCGCCCGCAGCGCCGTGGCCGTCGATTCCCGCCCCGTGAGCCACACGACCACGAGGCCCGCCGAGCGCAGCATGCGGATGCCGAGGCCGTCCTGGATGTGAAAGCGCTTGAATTCGACGGGGTGATCGCCGACGACGCCCAAGTAGACGCCGTTATCGGTGAGCACGCCGTCGACGTCGAAGCCGACGAGCTTCAAGCGGCGGGCGAGGAGTTGATCAAGCACGGAGGGCGCCTCGGGCGGGGGGCACCGCTTTGGCTCGGTCCTCGACAGCCGCCCCACCACTCCCCTGGGACCTCGCCGCCGCGGTGCCCCCCGCCCTCGCGCTGCACCAGACCTCGATCGCCACACGCAGGATTCCTTCGAGCTGGTCCAGCGGGATCATGTTCGGCCCGTCGGACGGCGCGTGCTCAGGGTCGGGATGCGTCTCGAGGAAGAATCCGTCCGCGCCGGCCGCGGCGGCCGCGTACAGGAGGGGCGGGATGAACTGGCGCAGGCCGCCGCTCGCACCGTCGGGCCCCTGCCCCGGCTGTTGCACGGCATGGGTCGCGTCATACACCACGGGCGCGCCGCAGGCGGCGCGCAGCCGCGCGAAGTTGCGCATGTCCACGACCAGGTCGCCGTAGCCGAAGAAGGTGCCGCGCTCCGTGACGGCTACTTCGGGGGCGCCGCCGGCGCGCACCTTCTCCACCGCGCCGGCCATGCCGTCGGCGGACATCCACTGTCCCTTCTTCACGTTCACGGGGCGGCCCCCGCGCCCCGCGGCGATGAGCAGATCGGTCTGGCGACAGAGAAAAGCGGGGATCTGCAGAACGTCCGCCACCTGGGCCGCCGCGGGCACCTGGGCGGCCTCATGCACGTCGGTGAGGACGGGCAAGCCGGTGTCGGCGCGCACCCGGGCGAGCGATTCGAGACCGCGCTCGAGCCCCGGGCCGCGCGCACCGGCGAGCCGCGACCGATTCGCCTTGTCGTACGACGCCTTGTAGATCACGTGCACACCCAGCGTGGCTCCAAGCTCGGCGAGCGCCGCACCGACGCGGAGATTCAGGTCGTCCGACTCGACGACGCACGGCCCCGCGATGAGGAACGGGGCGGCTCCCGCCGCGAACTGCTGCGCCACGTCAGTCACGCCGGCCGGCGAGCTGGGACGGCCGCTCGGCCTGGGCTGGGGCCGTGCCACTCCGGGCGCGATGCTGCTGGCGCGCCGCGCCGATGAACCCGGCGAACAGCGGGTGCGGCCGCGTGGGGCGCGACTTGAGCTCCGGGTGGAACTGGCAGCCGATGAACCACGGGTGATCGGGCAGCTCGATCATCTCCACGAGCGAGCCGTCGGGCGAGAGGCCGGAGCAGCGCATGCCGTATTCGGCGAGCACGTCGCGGTAGGCGTTGGACACCTCATAGCGGTGCCGATGCCGCTCGCTGACTTCGAGCGCCCCGTAGGCCTGGGCGACCCGGGAGCCGGGCCGCAGCTTGCACGGGTAGGCCCCGAGGCGCATCGTCCCCCCCAGCTCCTGGATCCCTTCCTGGGACCGCAGCAGCGCGATCACCGGGTTCTCGCATTCGGGGGCGAACTCGCTCGAGTTGGTGTCCGGAAGCTTGACCACGTCGCGCGCGAACTCGATGATCGCCGCCTGCAGGCCGAGACAGATCCCGAAGAAGGGCAGCTTGTGCTCGCGTGCCCAGCGGATCGCTTCCAGCATCCCCTCCACCCCGCGCACCCCAAACCCGCCCGGGACGAGCAGGGCGTCGTAGCCGGCGAGCAGCTCGCCGGCGGCCGCCTGATCGGTGAAGCGGTCGGACGAGATCCACTCGACCTGCGCTCCACACTCGTTCGCGATCCCGCCGTGCACCAGCGCCTCGTGGATGCTCTTGTAGCTGTCGGCGAGCTCGGTGTACTTCCCCACGACCGCGATGCGCACCCGCTCGGCGGGGTGCAAGATCTTCTCCACCATCAGCGCCCAGCCCCGCAGGTCGGGGTCCTTGGTCTCGAGGTGCAGCCGCATGCAGACTTCGCGGTCGAGCCCCTGCTCGTGCAGCTTGAGCGGGATCTCGTAGATGGATCTCACGTCCGGACTCTCCACCACGCAGCCGAAGTCGACGTTGCAGAACTGCGCGATCTTGCGCTTCAGCTCTTCTGAGAGCGGCCGCTCGGTGCGACAGATCAGGATATCGGGCTGGATCCCGATCTGCATCAGCTCTCGCACGGAATGTTGAGTGGGTTTGGTCTTGAGCTCGGCGGTGGCGGCGATGAAGGGAACGAGGGTGAGGTGGATGAACAGCGTATTGTCGCGGCCCACCTCCTGGCGGAACTGCCGAATCGCTTCGAGGAACGGCAGCGACTCGATGTCGCCCACCGTGCCCCCGATTTCCGTGATCACGACGTCGTGGTCGGGGGCGAGGCGGCGGATCGCCGTCTTGATCTCGTCCGTGATGTGCGGAATCACCTGCACGGTCGAGCCGAGGTATTCGCCGCGCCGCTCCTTGGTGATCACCGACAGGTAGATGCGACCCGTCGTGACATTATTCACCTGCGACAGCGAGCGGTCGATGAACCGCTCGTAATGTCCGAGGTCGAGGTCGGTCTCCGCGCCGTCGTCGGTCACGTACACCTCGCCGTGCTGGAACGGCGACATGGTGCCGGGATCGACGTTGATGTAGGGGTCGAACTTCTGGATCGTCACGCGGAGGCCGCGCTCCACCAGCAGGCGACCGAGCGAGGCGGCCGCGATGCCCTTGCCGAGCGACGAGACGACGCCACCGGTCACGAAGATGTACTTCGTCGAGCTCACGGGCTCACCTCCTTCAGTTGGCGCGTCAACTGTGCTTCCACATGGCGCAGGTCCTCCGCCGTGTCCACGCCGGGAGCGGCAGCCCCCGGAAACAGCGCCACGCCGATGGCCATCCCGTGCAACAACGGGCGCAGCTGCTCGAGCCGCTCCCATTGCTCCTCGGGCACCGGTGGCAGCCGCACCCAGCGGTCGAGGGCCTCGCGCGTATAGGCGTAGACGCCTACGTGCTGATGATAGATCACGTCGCCGCTGCCATCGCGGTCGTACGGTATCGGCGCCCGTGAGAAATACAGCGCCCGGCCCCGCGGGTCTGTCACGACTTTGACACGATTCGGATCGCGCGCCAACGCCGGATCCAACTCACCCGCAGCGGTGCCGATCGGGTCCCCGGCGCGCACCCGGGACACGGCGCCGTGCAAGGCGGCACGAGCCACGAGCGGCTCGTCTCCTTGCACGTTCAACACGACGTCGAATGCGCTAAACGATTTGTTGGCAGCGACTTCCGCGACACGCTCGGTGCCGGACCGGTGCTCGGCGGAAGTGAGCATCGCCTCGCACCCGATGCGCTCGACCACGGCAGCGACCTCCCGCGCATCGGTCGCGACGACCACCCGGTCACAGGGGCCGGCATCGAGCACCCGCCGGACGACCCAAACGACGAGGGGTTCGCCGGCCAGAGGCAGGAGTGGCTTGCGAGGAAGGCGGCTGGAACCGAGCCGCGCCGGGATCACGCCGAGGACGGGCACGGGGGAACATACAAAATCCGTGCCGTGGCGTCTAGCCCCGGCTTAATTGTCTCGTGTAACGCGTCTTAGGCCGCGGCGCACAGCTTCAAGAAGTTCTCGAGCAGTCGCTTGCCGTGGGGGGTGCCGATGGACTCGGGATGGAACTGCACACCGTAGATGGGATGGCGGCGGTGTTTCATCGCCATGATCTCGGCGTCCTTGGGGCGATCGGCGCTCCAGGCCGTGATGACCAAGTCCTTGGGGAGCGAGGCTGGCTCGAGCACGAGCGAGTGGTAGCGCATGCCGGTCACGGGACTGGGAATCGCCGCGAACAGCTCGTCGTCTTCATGGATCACATCGCAGGTCTTGCCGTGCATCACGCGGTCGGCGCGCACCACGCGGCCGCCGAACGCCTCGCCGATCGCCTGATGGCCGAGGCACACGCCGAGGATCGGCACATGGCCGGCGAGCGCGCGCACCAGCGGCACAAGGATGCCGGCGTCCGCGGGCGTGCAGGGGCCGGGTGACAACACCGCCGCCGTCGGCTTGAGGGCGAGCACCTGTTGCACGGTAAGGGCGTCGTTGCGGTACACGACGGGCTCCGCGCCGAGCTCGCCAAACAGCTGGACGAGGTTGTAGGTGAACGAGTCGTAGTTGTCGAGCACGAAGAGCATGGGTTGCGATGATAACCCCGCCGGGCAGACGGGTCCAGCGGTTGGCACTCCCGGCACGGCGCCTGCAGTAGGCTCGGCGCATCTCCCCCCCAGAGGCCACCTTGTCAGGCGATCCGCTCTCCCGTCGCGATTGGCTCACCGTCATGGGCGCCGCCGGGGCCGGTGCGGTGCTGCGGCCGGGTCTGGACGGCCCGAGTCGTCCGGTGTACGGCGCCGAGACCCTTCCCATCCTGCCCCTCACGTCGACGAGCGAGGTGTTCGTCCCGCCGCGCGGACGGGCGTTCCAGAAGTTCAGCTTCGATTTCCCCGAGCCTTCGATCGAATTCCGAGACATGCGGTTTGGCTTTCTCGTGTTCTCCCGGGAGAACGCCTACGCCATCGACGCGAGCGGCATGACGACGGCGGCCACGGACGGAGGGCTCGAGATTACGGCCACTGGATTCACGTGGGCCGGTGGCCAGGAGCGCGCGACCGGCCGCCTGACGGCGCGATTCCGCAGCGAGGGCGACGCCGTCCTGTGGGACGTCAGCGCCGACCTGTCGCCGGAGCCTATAAAGGCGGTGACGACCGTCGTACGCGGGGTGCCGCGCGGCAAGCTGTCGAGCGGCGGCGCGGAGCCGCGCGACCACCGGGACGACGAGGTGCTGTTCGGCTATCCGTTCGGCGGCGGCGACCTGTTCGGCGGCAACACGGCCGACGGCATCGGCACGCCGCTCATCGTGGTCCAGAGCGGCGAGGGGCAGTTTGTCGCGCTCTCCTCGCTCGACGACCACGTGCGCACCAAGCGCTTTTATTTCCAGCCGGGCGAGCAGGCCTATCGCGTCGAGCTGGTGCACGAGGTCGACGGGTGGCTCAACCTCTCGCGGGTGCAGGTCCCCACCTGGCGTGTGGGCCGGGCCACGACCCTCGAGGCCGCGGTGGCGCCCCACTACGCGCATCTCGAGCGGGCGTATCGCTGGCCGCGCTGGGAGTCGCGCCCCGACGTGCCGGCGTGGCTCCAGCACACGGCCCTCGTCGTCACGCTGCACGGCATGCACTACACCGGCTACGTGTTCAACGACTTCGCCAGGATGCTCGAGATCCTCAAATGGATCGCGACCCAGATCCCGGCCGACCGGGTGCTGGCGTTTATCCCAGCCTGGGACGGGCGCTACTACTGGGACTATCCCACCTATCGGGCCGCCCAGCGTCTGGGCGGCGAGGCCGGGCTACGGCGTCTCGTTCAGGAGGCGCACACGCTCGGATTCAAGATCATGCCGATGTTCGGAGCCAACGCCGCCAACCGTCGGCTGGCGAGCTTCGCGGGGATCGCCGACGCACGCACGTCCAGGGTAGACGGTGACCACTTCGACCTGAACTGGGTGGATTGGGACAACGACCGGCACCAGGAAGGCTTTGGCGCCTACATGAACCTGGGGGTGGCGTCGTGGCGGCGCTGGCTCACGGCACGGATCGCGGACGTCATCGAGCGGTACGGGGTGGACGCGTACTTCCTGGACATCGTGGGCGGTTGGGTCAACAACACCCAGGCCGACATGCACGAAGGCACGCGCCAGCTGGTGGCCGAGCTGCGCCGGCGCTATCCGCAGGTGCTGTGTTGCGGCGAGTTTCTGTACGACGCGCTGGTCGAGTTCATTCCGTTGTACCACGTGTACTCGCCGCGCGCCGTGCCGTTCGCGCGCTTTTTCTCACACCTCTCGCACCCCGCGCCGGGACGGGGCTCGAGCGGCGTCCACGAGTCGGGCTTCAACCACTGGGACGCGACCACGCTATCCGTCGCGAAGCGCGACGGGCTGATACCGACGCTGAACGTGGTGGATGACACCTTCACCACGTATCGCGATCAGATGGCGGCCGTGATCGCGCAAGCAAAAGCCTGGGCGGGGGCGTGACGCCAGCGCATTGCACACAAGGAATGCCAGTAACAGCCGCCCGCGCTGTGCGCCGCCGCCGCACGGCGAAACGCGCGCGCTCGAACTCGATTCCCGTCGGACGGGTCGGGACGTTTGCGCCGGTGACGGGCCGTGTGGTATCCCGGGTATCATCTGGGAGCACTTGGGAGGAGGCTGCGATGAAGCGGACGCTGCGCACGATCCGACCCGTCGTTGCGGTGGCTGCACTGCTCACCTCATCGGCGTGTAGGAGCGATTCACTCACGGACCCGGTCGAGGCGGTCGGGCATCTGATCGCGCTGGATTCCTTGAGGACGCTAGATGGGCAGGGGCTGCCGACCGCCACGCTCGATGGGGGCACGCTGACGTTTTACGCCGCTGCCTCGTACACCGATACGGTCTTCACCCCGGCCGGCCCGATGTCGGGCGCGTGCGTGCAGGGGGTACCGAATGGCGCGCACATAGGGCGCAACGGTCTCGTGACGCTCCCCGACAGCAGCACGTACTTGCTCCTGCCATGCTCCCGCGGCACATTCGCCATCGTACTGACACGGCGTGTCGCGATGACGGACGGCTCACCGCGCACCGAACAGGACACGCTCTCCCACGGCCTGTTCACCTGGAAAGTGGATACACTCACATGGAAGGCGGATACACTCACGCTCGTGGACGCGCGCGATCCGGGCCGTTTCACCACGTCTCTCGCGGGCGACACGGTGACTGTCACGGCATCGGATCACCGATATGTGTTCGAGGCCGTGCGGGTGTTCTGATCGTCGCACCGGACCTCTGCAGGCTTTGCACAGGTGAGGCTACGGCGGCGTCCTGTCGCGGATCATCCGGAGGCCGAACAGCGTAGCGACGCGGCCACCGTCGGCCGCCTGGAACCGGACCGCCACCTTGCTCTTGCCCTGGACGAGCCGGGCGGGCACCGGATACTCCACGTCGAAGAAGCGCATTGGGTCGGCGAAGCGCAGCTCCTGATCGGCCACCCGCTCCCCCTCCACCAGAATCACGAAGCTCGCGGGCGTCCCCCGGCGGTCGCCCGAGTAGTAGGTGACGACAAGGCTCATGGGATGCGCCGGATCGACCGGGAGGTCGTAGCTGAACCAGGTCGCGCCAAACCTCCCCGAGCGCCCGAGGATCCGTTGTGAAAAACTGCGCTCGCCCGCTTGGTAGTTGAACTGGCGCTCCGACGCCGTGTCGCCCGGCTGGAGCAAGGCGACCGTAGCGGCCTCGAGCTTCCGCTGCCGCTCCGCCTCCGCGGCGTAGGCGGCCTTCTGCGCCTCCCACTCGGGCGTAGTGAAGCGGTCCCAGTAGGTCGAGTACGTCCGGCGGTGCAAGCGGTAGAAAGGCATGAGCTCCACATCGCGGGGCCGGCCGGCAGCATCGGGCTCCCGTCCCACCCCGTCCGAGCGGAAGCGTCCCGGTTCGGTTCCGCTCGGTTTCAGCCACCCGGCCACCGATTCGCTGTCTGTCACGAAGACGGGGGTCACAGCCGGCGCGTCGAGCGCTTCTCCTTCCACTGCGCCCCTCGCCCCCTCGGGCCCCAAGTCGCCCGCGAGCACGAGCGGTCCCCACATGATGGACCCGCGCCGCGGATTGTCCGGCAGCGGCTCGAGGCGCAGTGACTTGGGCAGCGTGACTTCCACGACGTCACCGCTCTTCCAGGTGCGTGCCACCTCGACGTAGGAGCCCACCGGAGCCGGCCAGTCGTATGGGACGCGCCGCCGATCCGGAGCCGGGGCGGTCGCCACGCGCTCGCCATTGACCGACACCGCGAATCCGTCCGCGACCCAGTATGGCCGCCGCACAGCCAGCGTGAACTCACGCGGCGACCGGAGACTCAACGTCAGCCGGGCGCGCTCGCCGTCGGGAAAGTCGGTATCCATCGCCAGTCGAACGCCCGCCTCCGTCCACTGGGCCGTGGAGGGAGCGTACAGGTTCACCCACAGGCGATCCCCGGCCTCGTAGTAGAGCCCCAGGCCGTGCAGGGCGTGGCTCTCCATGCCGGTGCCCACGTCGCAGGTGAAGCTGTGGGCCATGTCCTGGTACTCGTGGGTCACGCCCCGCCCCACCGGAACCATGTAGCACACCCGGCCGTCTTCGGGGTCGATCGACGCGAGGATCTGATTGAACAGCGCGCGCTCGTGATAATCCGCGTAATGGGCGTCGGGGTCGAGTGAGAACAGCCGGCGGGTGAGCTTGAGCATGTTGTACACGTTGCAGGTCTCGCACGTGCGTCCATCGATGCGGTCGCTCAAGCGGTCCGGCGGACCGTAATACTCGTCGGTGCCGTGGCCTCCCGTGGCGAAGCTGTGGTGTTGGGTGACCGAGTCCCAGAAGAACCCGGCTGCCAACAGATCGGCGGGGCGGCCGGTGTAGACGTAGCGCTCCACGGAGCCGAGCAGCTTGGGAATCTGCGTGTTCGCATGCTTGCCACCGAGGTCGTCCTGATGGCGCTCGAGCGGCTCGATGAAGGCGCGGTGCTCGAAGGCGTACGAGAGCCGCAGCCAGCGCTCGTCGCCGGTGTCGGCGTGGAGGTCCACCAGCACTTCGTTCATGCCGCCGAATTCGGTGTTCAGCATTCGTTGGATCTGGCCGTCGTCCAAGCCTGACAGTGTCCGTTCGGCCCAGCCGGCAAACTTCGTCTCGACGGCGAGCGCGGTGCGGTTTCCGGCGTGGCGGTACGCGTCGCGCAGGCCCGCGAACGTCTTGTGCAAGGTGTACCAGGGCGACCACAGCCCGTTCAGGTCGAAGGCCGCCGACTGGATCTCGCCCCGCGCCAGTCGGGCGAAGGCCTCTCGCCCGCCTTCCAGGGCGCTCAGGTAACCATCGCCGTGCTTGTCCTGCACGACCTTTAGCTCACGCACCAGGTAGTCGGCGCGCTCTTTCAAGCGCGGCTCTCCCGTGGCCGCCCACATCAGGCTCACGGCGGAGAGGTAATGGCCCGCGATGTGTCCCGTGAGGTTGCGGCCGCCGCCGTCCCAGCCGTCATACGGCGCCGCCTTGCGCGGCAGTCCGGCGCGCTCGCGGTAATAGGCCAGCATGCGATCGGGCTCGAGCTGCAGCAGGTAACGGGCGATCAAATCCTGGGCGTGCTTGAGCGGCCCGCCCTGCAAACGCACCGCGTCGAGCGGGAGCGGTCGCGCCCTGATGCGGTCAGGAGCAGCGCCACGGCGGGTGGCACGCGCCGCCGCGGCCAGGACGGACGGGGGAGCGAGCAGCGGCAGCGCGCCGGCGCCGAGTCCGAGCTTGATGGCGCTGCGGCGAGACAGTGGCAGGAGCACTCCTCAGGATGCGTGCCGTACGCCCGGATCGCAAGGCGGGACGTCAGGCGCGCGAGCGCCCGATCTGCTCCTCCCATTCTTCCAGCGTGCGCGGCCAATCTTCCCGCAGCAGGCGCGACAGCGCGCGGTCGGCGAGCAGGCGTCCGCCCGTCTGACAGGTCGGGCAGTAATTCACCTCATTCGCCGCGTAACGAATGCGCTGCACCGGCGAGCCGCAGACGGGGCACGGCTGGCGGAACCGCCCATGCACCGCCATTCCGGGCCGGAAGGCGGTGACCTTCTCCGGAAAACCGTCGCCCGTCTCCGCCTGCAGGCGGCTGATCCACGTGTGCAGCGTGCCCCGGATCGCGTGAAACAAACGGTCGCTTTCTTCGGCCGACACCTGGGAGGTGAGTCGCAGCGGGGAGAGGCGCGCGGCGTGCAGGATCTCGTCGGAGTAGGCGTTCCCGATGCCGTCGAACGCCCGGGGGTCGGTGAGGGCGCGCTTGAGGGTGTGGGATTGGCGCGTGAGGGCCGCGCGGAATTGCTCGGGCGTGGCCGTGAGGACGTCGAGTCCGCCCGGGTCGTGCGCGGCGAGCGCGTCGGCCCCATGCACCAGGTACAACGACGCGCGGTGCTTGGTGCCCGCCTCGGTGAGCGTCAGCGTCCCCGACGCGAAGTCGAAGCCGGCGAGGCCGGCCCGGCGCGGCAGCGGAGCGCCGGGAGCCTTCCAGTGGAGCCGGCCCGCGATCATCAAGTGCAGCACCGCGAAGTATTCGTCCTCGAACGCGAGCACGATGCGCTTTCCGAGGCGGTGTACGTCGGTGACGCCGCGGCCGGTCAGGGCGGCGGGCGGCGGCCCGGCGGAGCGCAGCACGAACGGGCTCGCGATGCGCAGCCGCTCGAGCCGTTCCCCGACGATGCGCGGTCGCAGAGCGTGCAGGTACAGGGCGATGTCGGGGAGCTCGGGCAAGCCGCCTCAGCTCAGGAACCGCTCGGCCAGCTGGGCGAGCCGCTCGTCACCTTCGGCCTGAGCCCGTTCGAGGATACGCTCGACGTGGGCGCACAGCTTCGGCTCCCCCCAGTAGTACCCCGTGGCCCGCTCGGCGCTGGAGGTCTCGCCGGCGCGCGCGGCTTCGAGCAGCGCCGCGGCCGCCGCGGCGTCGAACCCGGGGTCGTCGCGCGGCGGCAGCCCGTAGCTCCGCCGCGGTCCCCCCTCGCCGGCGTCTTCCTTGACGAACGCGCGCGACATGTGAACGAGCCCTCACCCTCGCGGATGATACGTCTTGTGCTCGGTCCGGAGGTAGTCCCGGTCCACGTGCGTGTAGAGCTGCGTGGTCGCGAGGTCCGCGTGTCCGAGCATCTCCTGCACCGCGCGCAGGTCGGCGCCGCCCTCGAGCAGGTGAGTGGCGAACGTGTGGCGCAGCGTGTGCGGCGTGACGCGCTTGGTCAGCCCCGCGAGCCGGGCGGCGCGCTTGATGATGCCCCAGGCCCCGACGCGCGACAGGGGCGTGCCGCGGGCATTGAGAAACACGATCCCCCGTCCCTTGCCCCGGTCGAATCGCGGCCGGATCTCGCGCACGTACAACGCCACCGCGCCCAGGGCGCGACGACCCAGCGGGACGACGCGCTCCTTCGAGCCCTTTCCGAAGATCCGGGCCACGCCGTCCTCGTACAGCACGTCCTGCAGCCCGAGCCCGACCAGCTCGGAGACGCGCGCCCCGGTCGCATAGGCGAACTCGAGCACGGCCCGATCGCGAATGGCGAGCGGCTCGTCGGTATTGGGCGCGCCCAGCAGGCGCTCGACCTCCGGCACCGACAGCACCGTGGGGAGCCGGCGCCACTGACTGGGACGCTCCAGCCGCTCGCTCGGGTCCCGCGCGGCCTGGCCCTCGCCTACGAGAAAGCGATAGTAGGTCCGAACTGCGGAGATCTGGCGCCGAATGGTCGCGGGCGCGAGGCCCAGGTCCTTCAGGGCGTACACGAACTCGCGCAGCTGGACGCTGGTCACGTCCTTGGGGTGGTGAGCGCCCTTCCCCGCCGCATAGTCGATGAGGCGCCGCACGTCGCGCACGTAGTTGCTCACCGTGTGCGGGCTGGTCCCGGCCTCGAAGGCGAGATAGTCCCGGAACTGCTCCAGCCGGAACGCCCGCTCCAGCTCGCCCGCCGTCACAACCATCGGCGCACCCGCGCCCGGTAGGCGCGATACTCGGCCCCGAACCTGCGCTCGAGATACGCTTCCTCGGGAGCGATCATCCGGCGATGACGGGTGGTCACGGCTGGTCTCCGTGGTCGGACTAGGGCCGCTTCAGCCGGCGTGCAACCAGGACGCCCAGGAATATGAGGGCGCCCAGGGCCACCACGCCAAGCACGCGGTTCACGCGCGACAGCAGCGACACCACGGCGTCGAGATTCGTGCCTAGAGCCGCCACGGAGAGCGTCAGCGCTCCGTACCAGAGACCCGAGGCGAGGGCGAGCGGGATGAGGGTCCTTGGGGCGGACAGGCCGGCGAGCCCCGCGAAGGGGGGGACCACCGCGCGCCAGACGGGCAACAGCCGGGACAGGAAGATTCCATACGCGCCGTGACGGCGGTACTGCGCCTCGATGTGCGCGAGCACCGACGCCGGCAGCAGGCGGCGCCCCGCCCGCCGCTTGAAGAAATCGCGGCCGTAGCGACGGGCCAGCCAGTACACGGCCGCGCCTCCCGCCACATTGGCGCTCCAGGTGAGGCCGAAGACCACACCCGCGTGGAGTGTCCCACGGCCGGCGAGGAACGCACCCAGGGCCACGGTGCTGTCGGCCGGGACGACGGGAAACACGTTCTCCAACGCCGCCAGCACCCCGATCACTGCGTACAGGAGACCCGGGGGGAGGTCCTGGAGAAAGGCAAGGAGGTCGGTCAGCTGGGGAGCCTACGTGAGCAGCGCCACGGCGATCACCGCGACTCCCTCGCCCCGTCCGATCCATCCCATGCCCTCGTTGGTCTTGGCTTTGACGGACACGGTCGAATACCCGGCCACCAGGGCGGCGGCGAGCTTTTCGCGCATGCCGTCGACATAGGGCGCGAGGCGGGGCTGCTCCGTGATCACGGTGATGTCCGCGCTGACGAAGGTCAGACCGCCTTCGACCACCCGCAGATAGGCGCGCTTGAGCAGATCGAGGGAGTCGGCGTCCTTCCACCGTGGGTTGGTGGGTGGGAACATCGTCCCGATGTCCCCCAGCCCCGCCGCGCCGAGAATCGCGTCGGTCAAGGCGTGCGCGACGGCGTCCGCGTCGGAGTGTCCGACCAGCCCGTGCGGGTGGGGAATCTCCACGCCGCCGAGAATGAGCTTCCCGCCGGCTCCGTCCGCGAATCGGTGCGAGTCGTAGCCGACGCCTACCCGCATGTCAGACCTTGAGGATGCGAACCGCCAGATGGGCGGCGTTCTTGGCGTTGTCGATGCCGACGCACGCCACGGGGACGCCGCCCGGCACCTGGGCGGTGGCGAGCAGCGCGTCGAGGCCGTTCAAGGCGCCCACGGCGAACGGTACGCCGATCACGGGGAGGTCGGTGAGCGACGCCGCGAAGCCCGGCAGCGCGGCGGACAGCCCGGCGCCTGCGATGATCACCTTGAACCCCTGGCCCCTGGCCCCCGACACCAGTTTCGTCGTCTGCTCGGGCTGGCGGTGGGCGGAGGAGACGTGGAACTCGTAGGTCACGCCCGCCTGCGTCAGAATGTCGAAGGCGGGCTCGATACGGGGCTTGTCGTTTTCGGAGCCGACGAGGATCAGCACGTCCGCCACGTCAGGCCGCCTCGTCGATGAGGCGGTAGTCCTGGCGGCGCTGGCGGGGCGTGTACCCCGCGTCCGCGATCAGGCGCCGCATCTCGGGCAGCGTCATGCGCCACGTGGTGCCCGCGGCGGAGACGACGTTCTCCTCCATCATCAGGGAGCCGAAGTCGTTGGCTCCGAACCGCAGCGCCACCTGACCGATCTTCGGGCCCATCGTCACCCACGACGCCTGGATGTTGGGAACGTTGTCGAGCACGATGCGCGCGATCGCCTGGGTGCGCAGGTAGGTGACGGCGTCGGTCTTGCGGAGGTGCTCGAGCTCGGTGTGCTCCGGCTGCAGCGGCCAGCAGATGAACGCGGTGAACCCGCCGGTCCGGGCCTGCACCTCCCGCACCCGGAACAGGTGCTCGATGCGATCGGCGAGCGTCTCGCCCAGGCCGTACATCATGGTCACCGACGTCCTGAGTCCCCGTCGGTGGGCCGTCTCCATCACCTCGAGCCAGCGGTCGGCACCCGCCTTCTTGCGGGCGACGCGGTCGCGCACCTCCTGCACCAGGATCTCCCCGCCGCCGCCGGGAATGGAGTCCAGCCCTGCCGCGACGAGCTCGCGGATCACCTCATCGATGGTCATCCCGAAGCGACCCGCGAAGAAATCGACCTCCGAGGGCGAGAACCCGTGGATGTGGATGGGGTGGTGCTGCTTGATGTAGCGCAGCAGGTCCAAATACCACGCGAACGGGATATAGGGGTTGTGCCCACCCTGGATCAGGATCTGCACGCCGCCGAGCGCTTTGAGCTCGTCGATCTTGCGGCCGATCTGCTCGAACGAGAGCACGTAGCCCTCGGTGTGCTTGGGTCGCCGGTAGAACGCGCAAAACTTGCAGTCGGCGACGCACACGTTCGTGTAGTTGATGTTCCGGTCGATGATGTAGCTGACCACGTTCTCCGGGTGCAGCCGCCAGCGCGCCTGGTCCGCGAGCGCACCGAGCTCGAGCAGCGGGGCGCGGTCGTACAGCTCGACGAAGCCGCGGAACTCGGGCGACGTCCGATCGAGCGGCATCAGGCCACCTCGAGGTAGCGGAGCGACGCCGCGGGGGCGAGCCCATGCGCCGCAAGCCCGCGGAAGAAGGCCGCCAGGCCGGCCAGATGCCGTTGGGTGAACGCGTAGTCGAGCCCCGCGAAGTACTCGCGGCATTCGCCCACCGGGACGCCGGACACGCGGTGCGCCTCGGCGGCCAGCACGTCGAGGTGCGCCAGTCCCCAGTCGCGCGACTCGAGCAGCTTCTCGTGCACCCGATCCGCGGCGGCACGGTCCACCGCGCGCCGGGCGGCCCACACGGCGAACACGAACGGCAACCCGGTCCAGCGCTTCCACGCAGCGCCCAGATCCACGCGATAGGGGTAGGCGTGCCGCGCGGCGAGCAGCAGCGCCGCGTCGCCGATCACCAGCACGGCGTCGTGCGGCAGCCGGCCCAGGGCGTCCAGGTCGGGCGCTTCGGCGCGAGCCTGCGCGAAGCGCGGTCGCACGCGCCAGACATCCCGGCACAACAGGTCGAGCAGCGCGGCCCCGGTGCGCGAGGACGCGGTGAGCAGCACCGTGCGGTCATCGAGTGATTCGACCGGGACCTTGCTGAACAGCGCCACGCTCCGCACCGGCCCGTCGCTGGTGATCCCGATCCCCGGGAGGAGCCGCAGCGGACCGGCGTTGCGGGCGAACTCCACGGCGCTGATCACGCTCAGGTCGAGCTCTCCCGCAACCAACAGGTCGTTCAGCTCGGCGGGCGTACCCGTGACGAGCCCCGCCGGGACGCGCACCACGCCCCGGTCGATCGCGCCGTAGACCGGAAAGCAGTTGATGTAGCCGATCCGGCCGAGTCTCATTCGGCGCCGTCCACCGCGGAGAGCACTGGAAGGGTGCGCCGACCCCGGGCGCGAGCCCGGGGACGGTGGGAGATCTCGAAGGTCGGGCCTTCCGGGCCCTCCGGCCTGACCCCGGGAACCCCGGGCTCGCGCCCGGGGTCAGCGGGAACCCAGTCCTCGAAGGTCCGCACCGTGCGATAGAGCGAATCGCGCTCCACCGGCTCCTTCCCCGCCCCGCGGATCAGCGACACGATCTGATCGTAGGACAGCCACATCGGGGTGCCGGCCCCGGCTTCGTGGTAGACCCGCTCGAACACCACCGTGCCCTCGAGGTCGTCGCACCCGAAGGATAGCGCCACCTGCGAGATGAACGGGGTCACCATGGGCCAGTGGGTCTTCACGTGGGGGATGTTGTCGAGCACCAGCCGCCCCACCGCGATGTTCTTCAGGTCGTCGAAGCCTGTGGTGGCGGTGCCGGTCCTGCCGAGCGCCTCGCCCAGCTCGTTGTGGTCGGGGTGGTAGGCGAGCGGGATGTAGGTGAGGAACCCGCCGGTCTCGTCCTGCAGCGCTCGCAGCGCCAGCAGGTGGTCTACGCGGTCCGCCATCGTTTCCACGTGCCCGTACAGCATGGTGCAGTTGGACGGCAGCCCCAGTCGATGGGCCTCGCGGTGCACCGCGAGCCACTCGTCGCCTGAGAGCTTCTTATCGGCGATGGTGGCGCGCGCCGCGGGGCTGAACACCTCGGCGCCGCCTCCCGGAAGGCTGGTGACCCCCGCCTGCTGCATGGCGACGAGCACGTCACGCACGCTCATCCCTTCGATGCGCGCCAGATGTGCCACCTCGACGGCGGTGAGCGCCTTGATGTGGACGCCGGGATGACGGGCGGCGAGGCCCCGGAACATGTCGAGGTAATACGACAGGCGGAGCTTCGGGTGGAGGCCACCCACGATGTGGAACTCGCGCGTCGGGTTGTCCCGCGCCGCCTCGGCCTCGGCGAACACCTCATCGAGCGAACGGGTGTACGCGCCGTCTTCCCGCGGCATGCGCGCGAACGAGCAGAACACGCAGGTGTTGCGCAGCACGCACACGTTGGTCGGATTGATGTGCTGATTGGCCGCGAACGACACGCGGTCGCCGTTGCGGTGACGATTGGCGAGGTCGGCGAGGCGGCCGATGGTCAGGAGGTCGTTGGACTCGAACAGCGCGAGCGCGTCGGCGCGGGTGAGGCGCTCGGCGCGCGAGACCTTTTCCGCGATGGGGGCGAGGGCCGGATCCTGGGCGGTCATGCGGGACAGAACGCGGAACGCGGAACGCGGAAGTCGGAACAGAAGTGCAGGGTCGCTCGCTGCACGACGCCCACCGTGCTGTTCCGCGTTCCGCGTTCCGACTTCCGCGTTTGCATCACGCCGCCCGCTTGATCGCCAGCGTCACGTTGTGACCGCCGAACCCGAAAGAGTTCGACAGGGCCACCTCCACCGGCCGCTTCACGGCTTTGTTGGGCGCCGAGTCGAGATCGCAGGCGGGATCGGGCGTGAACTGGTTGATGGTCGGGGGGATGATGCCGCGCTGCACCACCAGGGCGCACACCGCTGCCTCGAGGGCGCCGGCCGCCCCCAGCAGGTGACCGGTCATCGACTTGGTGGAGCCGAACACCAGCTTGCGGGCCTGCTCGCCGAACACCGCCTTCACCGCGGCCGTCTCGGCGGCGTCGCCGTGCGGCGTGGAGGTCCCGTGCGCGTTGATGTACCCGACCTGGTCCAGCCGGATGCCGGCGCTCTTCATGGCGAGGCGCATCGCCTCCTGGGCGCCCGAGCCGTCCGGCGCCGGCGCGGTGATGTGATGCGCGTCGGCGGTCATGCCGTAGCCCGTCACCTCGGCGTAGATCTTGGCGCCGCGTCGCCGGGCGTGGTCCCACTCCTCGAGCACGAGCACCCCGGCGCCGTCGCCCATCACGAATCCGTCGCGGTCCTTGTCGAACGGGCGGCTCGCGCTCGCGGGATCGTCGTTGCGCTCGGACAGCGCTTTCATGTTCGCGAAGCTCGCGACCGCGAGCGGCGTGATCGCCGCTTCGGCGCCGCCCGCGATAATGATGTCGGCCTGGTCGTTGCGGATGATCTCCAGGGCGTCGCCCACGCTGTGGGCGGACGACGCGCACGCCGACACCGTGCAGTAGTTCGGCCCCTTCGCGCCGTAGCGCATGGAAATCAGCGCCGCAGCCACGTTCGGCATGTACATCGGGACGAAGAACGGAGATACGCGGCTCGGCCCCTTCTCGAACAGGGCCCGGCAGTTTTCTTCGAAGGTCTGGAGCCCGCCCGTGCCCGTCCCGATCAGGACGCCCACGCGCTTCAGGTTCACCGTGTCCCAGCTCGTGGCGAGACACGCATCGGCCACCGCCTGCTCCGCGGCGCCGATCGCGAACTGGGCGAACAGGTCGTAGCGGCGGATTTCCTTCTTGTCGAGGAACTGCGCCGGATCGAAGCCCTTCACTTCGCACGCGAACTTCACGGGGCTCTGCACCGGGTCGAAGCGCGTGATGGGCCCCGCCCCGGAGCGGCCCGCCAGCAGGCCGTCCCACGTGCTCTGGACATCGGTTCCCAGCGGCGTCACGAGCCCCAGGCCCGTGATCGCGACCCGGCGCGCCATCCGGCTACTTCCCCATTTTGTCGTGCAGGTACTGCAGCGCCTGCCCCACGGTGCGCAGCTTCTCGGCTTCCTCGTCGGGGATGTCGATGTCGAATTCCTTCTCGAACGCCATCACCAGCTCCACGGTGTCGAGGCTGTCCGCGCCCAGGTCTTCCATGAAGCTCGCGTCGGACGTCAGCTTGTCGCGCTCGACGCCCAGCTCTTCGACGATGATGTCCTTGACCTTCTCTTCGAGCTGCTTCATGTCCATGGCCATGGGTGTCCTCAAACGAGGTGTGGGAAAAAGGTCACAGCACCATCCCGCCGTCGACGACCAGCACCTGTCCCGTAATGTAGCTCGCGAAGTCGGAGGCGAGAAAGAGCACCGCCGCCGCGACGTCCGCGCCTTCGCCCAGCCGGCCCAGCGGGATGGCCCCGATCAGGGCCGCCCGCGCCTCGCCGGTGATGGCGCGCGTGAGCTCCGTATCGATGAAGCCCGGCGCCACCGCGTTCACGAGCACGTTGCGCGAGGCCAGTTCCTTGGACACCGCCTTGGTGAAGCCGATCAACCCCGCCTTCGAGGCGGTGTAATTCGCCTGGCCCTTGTTGCCGGCGATGCCGACGACGCTGGTGATATTGACGATGCGGCCCCAGCGCCGCTTGATCATGCCCCGCGCGGCGTGCTTGGTCACCAGGAAGGCCCCCTTCAGATTGGTGTCGAGGACCGTATCCCAGTCTTCCTCGCCGATCCGGAACAGCAGGTTGTCCCGGGTCGTGCCGGCGTTGTTCACGAGCACGTCGACCCGCCCGAAATCCTGCTCCACCGCAGCGACCACCGTCTCCACCTGCCGGGCATCGGCGACGTCGCAGGCGTAGCCGCGGCCGTCGCCCAGCGTCTGGGCCGTCTGCTGCGCCCGGCCGCCGTCGCGCGCGAGCACGGCCACGCGGGCGCCGGCGCGCGCCAGGGCCTGCGCGATCGCGTGTCCGATGCCGCGGGTGCCCCCCGTGACGAGGGCCACCTTTCCCGCGAGATCGATCTTCATCCGACGCGCGGAACGCGGAACGCGGAACGCGGAAGGCGGAACAGCAATGGGAGATCGCTCGCCATGCGACGCTCGCCACGTTGTTCCGCGTTCCGCGTTCCGCGTTCCGACTTTCGATAAGTTCCGCGTTTCATCAGGCCGCCTCTAGGAAGCGGGTGACCTCATCGGCGGTTCCCAGAGACGTGACGCTCGCCGCCGCCACGATGCGCCGCAGCAGGCTCGCGAGCACATTGCCCGGGCCGATTTCGATGAAGCGGGAGCCCCCGCCCTCCTCCCCGCCCGCGAGCTCGGCCGCGCGCCGCATGCAATCCACCCAGCGGACCGGCGCGGTCAGCTGGTCGGCGAGCAGGCGGCGCGCGCGGGCCGCGTCGCGCACGGGCTCGGCGGTCGCGTTCGCGACCACCGGGAACGCCGGGTCGCGGAACGGCGCATGCTCGAGCGCCACGCGCAGCTGATTGGCCGCCGGGGCCATGAGGGAGGAGTGAAACGCGCCGCTCACCTTGAGCGGGATCACCCGCTTGGCCCCGCGCCGCTTGCAGGCCTCGCCGGCCCGGGTCACGGCGTCGGGGTCGCCCGAGATCACGGTCTGGTCGGGGGCGTTCAAGTTCGCCGGGACGGCGACGGCGTCGCCCGTCGAGGCCTCGCGGCACGCGGCCTCGACTTCCGCGGTCGCGAGCCCGAGCACGGCGGCCATGGTCCCGGGGCGCGCGGTGCCGGCCTGGTGCATCAGCTCGCCGCGGCGCCGCACGAGCGCCGCAGGATCGCGGGCTGCGCGTTGTGGGTGGCCGTCAGCTCGTCCTCCGGCCCCTCGAACATCAGCCGGCTGAGGGAGATGCCGAGGGCCTCGTCGATCGCGCCGAGGGCGTCGCGTGCCGCGGCGAAGCGCGCGGCGAGGTCCTTGGCCATCCCGACTTTTTGGGCGCCCTGCCCGGGGCACAGCCAGATCGTGTGGGTCGCGGCTACCACTGCACCACCAGGCTCGCCCAGGTGAAGCCAGCGCCGAACGCGCAGAACATCACCTTCATGCCCGGTTGGAGGCGACCGCCGCGCACCGCCTCGTCGAGCGCGATCGCGACCGACGCCGCCGAGGTGTTGCCGTAGCGGTCCACGTTCACGTAGACCTTGTCCATGGGGAGCCCGGCGTGCTTGGCCGTGGCTTCGATGATCCGGATGTTCGCCTGGTGCGGAATGAGGAGATCGATGTCGTCGCTCGTGAGGCCGGCCCGCTCGAGCGCCTTGTCGCACGCGTCCGCCATCGAGAGCACCGCGGCTTTGAAGACCTCGCGCCCCGCCATCTTGATGTAGTACGAGTGATCCGTGAGCAGCGCCTGATCCGGCGGGTGGGCGGCGCCGCCGCCCGGGCGGTACAGCAACTCGGCCAGCGTGCCGTCCGATTTCATGTAGCTCGACAGAATGCCCCGACCGGTGGCGCTGGGCCGCACCAGGGTCGCCCCGGCGCCGTCGCCGAACAGCACCGCCGTGGTGCGGTCGCTCCAGTCCATGATGGACGTGAGCTTTTCGGATGCGACCACCAGCACGTGCCGCGCTTGCTCGCTCGCCACCAGCCCCTCGGCGACGTTGAGCGCGTACAGGAAGCCGGTGCAGGCGGCGCCCACGTCGAACGCCGCCGCGTGCTTGGCCCCGAGCAGCGCCTGGAGATCGCACGCCTGGGACGGCAGCAGCCGGTCGGGGGAGCAGGTCGCCACGACCACGGCGTCGAGGTCGAGCGGCGTGAGCCCGGTCTCCTGGAGCACCTGCTCTGCCGCCGCCTTCGCCATGCAGGCGTTCGATTCGTCCGCCCCGGCCACCCGCCGCTCCCGGATGCCGGTGCGCTCGCGGATCCACTGGTCCGACGTGTCGAGCCGGGTCGAGAACTCGTCGTTCGTCATCACCCGCTTGGGGGTGTAGCGGCCCGTGGCCACGAGCTCCGCGAACGGGCGCTTCATCGGGACGCGCCTCCCTCGGCGAGCTCCGCTCCGATGTCCTGATCGAGGTGGCTCGTCACCATCTGGACCGCGACGCGCACGGCGTTCTTGATGGCGCGCGCGGGGGAAGCGCCGTGACAGATGATCACCACCCCCCTCACCCCGAGCAGGGGCGCGCCGCCCTGCTCCGAGTAGTCCAGGAACTTGAACAGCTGCTTCGCTTCGGGCCGGCCCAGCACGTCGGGGAACGACTGCTGCATCATCCCCATGAACATGCGGCCCGCCGATTCATAGAACTTGAGGACCACGTTGCCTACGAAGCCGTCGCACACGACCACGTCGATCCGGCCCTGCTTGCATTGACCCGCCAGGATGTCCCGGCCCTCGACGTTGCCGACGTAGTGGATGCCGGCCGTCTGCTTGAGGAGCTGGTGCGCTTCCTTCACGACGGCGTTGCCCTTCTCGTCTTCCTCGCCCACGTTGAGCAGGCCGACGCCGGGCTGGGGCCGATCCAGCACGTCGCGCACGTACACCGACCCGAGATGCGCGAAGCCCACCAGCTCGCGCGCGTCGCAGTCCACATTGGCGCCGCCATCGAGCACCAGCACGGGATGCACGGCGGTGGGAAACAGCGCGCCGATCGCGGCGCGCAGCACGCCCTCGTGCAAACGCAGCATCAGGGTCGCGGCCGCCATCACGGCCCCGGTGTTGCCGGCCGAGATGAACGCATCGCTCGCGCCCTGCTTCTGGAGGCCGATTCCGACGGCGACGGACGAGCGGGGCTTGCTCTTGACGGCCGCCAGTGGCTTCTCGCCCATGCCCACCACCTCGGGCGCCTCCACGATCTCGAGGCGGTCGCGGTCGACCGCGCCGTGCGGCTTGAGCGCGGCCTCGATGTCGCGGGTCCGCCCCACGAGCTGGATCCGGAACGCGGGGGGAAACTCGCGCAGCGCCTGCACCGCGCCCTCGACTTCCACGCGCGGGGCGTCGTCCCCGCCCATGGCATCCAGCGCGACGCGAATCACCGTTAGGCGTCCTCTACCGCTACCCGCTGCTCGTCGCGGTAATAGCCGCAGGTGGGACACACCCGATGCGGGCGCTTCAAATCGCCGCAGCGCGGGCAGGGTTGCAGCGCGATGGGTGCCGCCTTGTAGTGCGTGCGGCGGGCGCGCTTCTTCCGCTTCGACGTCCTTCGCTTGGGTACGGCCATGGATGCGTCCTCTTTCAGTCGCGGAGCTTGTGCTTCAAGGCGGTCAGTCCACTCCAGCGTTGGTCCACCACCGGAGGGCAGCCGCAGGGGCCTGCGTTCAAGTCCGTGCCGCAGCGCGGGCACAGCCCGCGGCAGTCGTCTCGACACACGACCCACTGAGGCAGGGCCAGCAGCAGCTCCTCTCGCAGCGCGACGCGGAGATCGATCGCCGTCGCGTCACGCGCCAGGGGGTAGGAACTCGGGTCCTCCAGGGCGTCGGGATCCTGGGAAAACAGGGCGTCCACGTCCGCAACCACCGGGACGGTCACGGCGGCAAGGCAGCGCCTGCATTGCCCGGCCATCCTGGTGCGGAGCGAGGCTCGCCAGTAGAAGCGCCCTTCACCGGCTGCCTGCAAGCGGCCTGCCACGCGCACCGGCTCGGCGAGGGCCCCGTCGAGCCCCTCAAACAGGGGGTCATTCCCAGCGAGTTGGCCCTGCGTGTCCACCGGGCCACGGGCGAGCTCCCGCAGGTCGACCTGTAACATGGGCAACCGAAGCTAAACCGTTGTGGGACTTGCGTCAAGCGAACTAGCGCCGGCCTCCGCCCAGCTCCCGCAACTCCCCCTCGGCAAAGAAAAAGGCCACCTCCCGAGCGGCGTTCTCGGGGGAGTCTGAGGCGTGAATGGCGTTCCGCTCCTTGGATTCGGCGAACAGCTTCCGCACGGTGCCGGGCTTCGCTTCGGCGGGGTCGGTCGCGCCGATGACCTCCCGCAGCCGGGCGACTGCGTCGTCGCGCTCGAGCGCCAGGGCCAGCGCCGGTCCGGACGTCATGAACGTCACGAGCGAGCGGTAGAAGGGGCGTTCCCGATGCACCTCATAGAAGCCCTCCGCTTGGGCGGCGCTAAGCTGCACGAGTCGCGCCGCGCGCATCACGAATCCGGCGCCTTCCAGCAGCGCGAGGATCTTTCCGGCGTGGCCGGCGCGAACCGCATCGGGCTTGACGATGGCGAGTGTGAGCATGTTGGGACTAGGGATTCGGGGCTCGGGATTAGGGAGTAACGAGGCGGCGGATCAAGTCGGCGCGCGTCAGGAAGCCGACCACCACGCCCTGGCGCACCACGGGGAAGCGGTCGACGTCCTTCGAACTCATCAGGTTGGCGACGTCCGACAGGGTCTGGTCCTCCGCCAGGCAGAGCACCGAGCGCCCCATGGCTTCCCTCACGGGAATGAGGCGCGGGTCCGCCGAGCCGCGCTGCAGCTGCGAGCGGGTGGGCGCCCGGAACTCCCCGCTCTTGGTGCGCTGCACGAAATCGGGGATCAAGTAGCGCAACAGCTCGCGATGCGTGACCATGCCGATGAGCGAGCCGCCCTCGTCCACCACCGGCATGGCGCGGATGTCGCGCTCCACCATGAGGCGGGCCACCTCGCCCAGGGTCCGGTCCGGGCCGACGGTGATGGCGTGCGGCGTCATCACGTCCCGCACCGTGAGCTGGCTCGGCAGCTCGACGGCATCGAGCGCGGGGAGCGCCAGCACCTGCTCGGACGTCCGTGCCGCCAGCAGCGCCAACACGTTGTCCGGGCTCGAGAGGGTGCGGGCGAAGGCGCCGACCACCTGGAGGTAGAGCGCCGCGTCGCGCAACGGTGCGACGATGAAGATCACGACCCTGGCGGTGCGGTGGGGATCCTTCTCCCACCGGATCGGAGTGGGAGAGATGCCGAGCGCGGTCACGAGGCCGCGTACCGCCTCCGTACGAAAGTGGGGCAGGAAGGCGTGCTCGCCCACGCTCACCATGTCCTCGGGCCAGGTGTGGCGGACCACGGCGTTCAGGCGCTGGGGATCGGCCACCGCGCCGCTCGCCACCAGGCGCTCGGCCAGCCGCTCGGTGGCCTCCTTGACCGTGGCAGCGTTGAGCGGGACGAGGATGTGCTCCGGTTTGAGGACGTCCCGCAGCTTCACAGGCGTTCTTTCAGCAGGGCGACGACATCCGCCGGGCGCTTCATCACGGCGATGCCCGCCTGGGCGAACGCCGCCATTTTCTCCGCGGCCGTCCCGCTCGATCCGGCAATGATGGCCCCGGCGTGTCCCATGCGACGGCCCGGGGGCGCGGTCTGCCCGGCAATGAACCCGATCACCGGTTTGGACATCGCCTGCTGGACGAAATCGGCCGCCTGCTGCTCGTCGGTGCCCCCGATCTCTCCGATCATCACCACCGCGTCGGTGTCGGGGTCCGCCTGGAACGCCGACAGGCAGTGGATGAAGCTGGTCCCGATGAGCGGATCGCCACCGATGCCCACGCACGTCGACTGCCCGTAGCCGGCCCCCGAGAGCTGATGCACGATCTCGTACGTGAGCGTCCCGCTGCGCGACACGACACCGATCCGGCCCGGGCGGCAGATATTGCCCGGGATGATGCCGACCTTGGTGCGCGGCGGGGAGATGAGTCCCGGGCAGTTCGGGCCGATGAGGCGGGCGCCGCGCTCGTGCAAGTAGGGAAGCACGCGCGTCATGTCCAGCACCGGAATCCCCTCGGTGATGCACACGATCAGCGCGACCCCGGCATCGGCCGCCTCGAAGATGGCGGACGCGGCGACGACGGCCGGAACGTAAATGATCGACGTGTTGGCCCGCGTCTCCGCCACCGCGTCGGCCATGGTGTCGAACACGGGCACGACGCCGTCGAACACCTGGCCGCCTTTTCCGGGCGTGACCCCGGCGACCACCTTGGTGCCGTACCCGATCATCTGCCGCGTGTGGAACGAGCCGTCCCGACCGGTGATTCCCTGCACCACCAGGCGCGTCTGCGGGTCGACGAAGATGCTCACGCCGCCTCCCCCTTCGCCCTGGCCACCGCCTGCTTGACGGCCTCGTCCATGTCGGGGAGGGCGGAGAAGCCGGCCTTGGTGAGAATCGCGATCGCGAGCTCCTCGTTCGTGCCCGTCAGACGAATCACGAGCGGCACCTTGAGCGGGAACTGCGCGGTGGCCTGCACGATGCCGTTCGCCACGTCGTCACCGCGGGTGATGCCGCCGAAGATGTTGAAGAGAATCGCGCGGACGCTCGGGTCGGCCGTGATGATGCGGAGGGCGCTGACCACCTTCTGCGGGTCGGAGCTGCCGCCGATGTCGAGGAAGTTCGCCGGCTCGCCGCCGTAGTACTTGACGAGATCCATCGTGGCCATGGCGAGGCCGGCCCCGTTGACGCAACAGCCCACCGAACCCTCGAGCTTGATGAACGTGAGCCCCGCCTCGCGCGCCGCGACTTCGGAGGGCGCCTCCGCGCTCGTGTCGCGCAGCGCCGCCAGCTCGGGATGGCGTTGCAGCTCGTTGTCGTCGATCACGATCTTGGCGTCGAGGGCGGCGAGCGCGCCGTCCCGAGTCGTCGCCAGCGGGTTGATCTCGGCGAGCGAGGCGCCGACGGCATAGAACGCCGTGTACAGCCGTTGCATGATGTCCGCGGCCGCTCGGGCCTGCGTCACGTCCCGGTAGAGCTTCAGGGCCAGGCCCAGTGCCTGATGCGGCAGCACCCCATAGCGAGGGTCCACCGCCAGGCGGTGGATCTTCTCGGGGGTTTGAGCGGCCACTTCTTCGATGTCGACGCCGCCCGCGGCGCTCACCATCAGCACCGGGCGCTGCGAGGCACGGTCCACGACGATCCCCACGTAGCTCTCGGCGGTGATGTCGGCGGCCGGTGCGACGAGCACGCGCCGCACCGCGAGCCCCTTGATCGTCATGCCGAGGATCCTGGCGGCATGCGTGGCGGCCTCGGCCGGGTCGCGGGCCAGTTTGACGCCGCCGGCCTTGCCGCGGCCCCCGGCATGCACTTGGGCCTTCACGACCACTGCCCCGCCGCCGCCCAGCCGCGCGGCGATGGCGCGGGCCTCGTCGGCCGTGGTGGCCACCTCGCCGGGGGGGACCGGGATGCCGTGGCGTCGCAGGATGTCGCGCGCCTGGTACTCGTGCAGGTTCACGCTGGCTCCGTGGTGATCGTCGTACCGGCCTCGCCCGCGAGCGCCGCCAGGCCTTGCGACAGCTCGGCGATGATCGCGCGACGGCCGCCGGCGCGCACGAAGGCGGCCGCGGCTTCGACCTTGGGGCGCATGCTGCCGGTGCCGAGCTCCGATCCGGCGAGCAAGTGTTCCGCGCTCGCCAGGTCGAGGCGCCGGACGGCGCGCTGGTGCGGGGTGCCGTATCCGTGGTACACGGCGTCGACGTTGGTCAGGATCAGGAGGACGTCGGCCTCGATGTCGCGGCCGAGGATCGCAGCGACCCGGTCCTTGTCGACGACCGCGTCGATGCCTTCGAGTCGCAGCTCGGGATCGTCATACACGGGGGGACCACCGCCCCCGCACGCGACGACGATGTGGCCGGCGGCGACCAGGTGCCGGATCATGTCGCGCTCGACCACGCCGACCGGCTTGGGGCTGGGCGCCAGCCGACGCCAGCGATCCGGCTGCTCCTGCTTCACCGGGACGCCGCGCGCCTGCAGCCGCGCCACGCGCACCGGATCGAGCGCGTGGCCGATCGGCTTGGTGGGGGTGCGCAGATTGGCATCGTTCGCATCGCACAGCGTCTGGCTGATGACGGTGACCACCTGCCGCGTGACGCCGGCACGCGCCAGGGCGTTTTGCAGGGACTGCTGGATCATGTACCCCATCCAGCCCGCCGTCGCCGCGACGAGCACCCCCAGCGGCAGCGGCTCGACCTGGTCGGCGGCGATTTCGTTGCGCGCGAGGTCGTCGCCCACCTGGGGGCCGTTACCGTGCACGAGGGAGATCCGCCACCCCGCCCGCGCCAGATCCACGATCGGCACGAGGCTGGCGCGCGTGTGCCGGAACTGATTCGCGATCGTGGGCCGCTCGCCCGGCGGAGCGACGGCGTTGCCGCCCAGGGCGACGACGATGGTGCCGGGATTCACAGCGGCGACAACCTAGCGGCGGTCGGGGGTCGGAGCAAGCTTCCGACGCCCGATGCCGAGCAGCTCTTTCAGCTGGCCGTAGACGCGGCCGAACGTCTCGAGGTCGCCCGCGGCCAGGGCCGCGTCGGCCTGGGCTGCGAGGCGCCGCGCCTGCTGCCACCGCCCCGCGAGCGTCGTGTCCGCGGCCGCCGGCGCACCGGCCTCGAGCGCCAGCAGCGCCCGCAGGGCGACGGCCCTGCCCCGGCCCTGGCCGCGCCGCTCGCCCCACGACAGGAACAGCGTGTCGATGCCGACCGGGGGACCGCCGCTGGACGGCTCGGCGAACAGGGCCTGCTCGAGCAGCACCTGTCCCCCGGCGTTCCACAGCCGGGGCACGCCTGGAGCGGTCGTGGTGGGAGACCCGACGAGTGAGGGCGGGAGCCGCACCGCCGGACTCGGCTGCCACAACAACACGTGAGGACCCGCCGGGAGCATGGTCGCGGCCACGAGCGCGGCGAACGTGCTCCCGGCTTCGAACCCCTGCGCGGTCCAGGAGCGCAGGCCGGCGGCGTCAGCCCGCCCCTCCGCCCCGGGAGCGATCAGCTCAAACGGATCCCGGGGTCGCGCCGTCCATCGCGTCGTGTCGGAGCGCTGACGCCGGATCAGCATCGTGGCGGCCTGGAACACACGGCTCGGGAACGGCAGCTGCCTCTTCAGCGCGGCCGGAAGGCTGTCGAGCGGTTGAATGAGCGGGGCGACCACGGCGGCCCAGGCGGCCGCGAGCGAATCGGCGTCGGGGGCGAGGTAGAGCCGGGTGTCCCCGGTCGCGGCGTTCACGGTTCCGACCAGCGCCGCGCGCAGATAGCGCAGCGGGCGTCCCTCGGACTCGACCGCGCGGACCAACGGAAACGTGGCGGCTTCGAGGTAGCCGTACGACACCCACCACAGTGCCCCGTCGCCCACAACCGGTGCGGCGGCGTCGAACGCCGCGTATGGGGCGAGCCGGCGCAACCGCTCCGTGACGTCCCGCCGCCACACGAGGACCAGCCCGTCCGTCTCGCGGCGCGCCAGCGCGGGGCTCTGCAGCACCCAGGCCAGGGCGGTACGCCGCCACCAGTCCGTGAGCGGGATTCCGGTCCGGCGCAGCGCGGGCCACGTGTCGGGTGCGGCGATCGCGAACTCGCGAAAGCCCGGTCCGAACCAGCCGACGGAGTCGCGCGTGGCAAGCGGCTCGAATTGGAGGATCGTGTCGTCCTCGACGGCCGCGAAGGGGCGCCCCGCCCGGGCCCAGGCGCCGCGGTGCAGCGTGGTCCAGTCCGGCGCCGGCTGCGTGTGGGCGATGGCATCGAGATCCGGAGCGGGCGCGACGACCCAGGTGGCGCGCCCGCCCGCCACGGAGTGCAGCGACAGGCCCGCGGCGGCGGGCTTGGCGCCTGGCCCGAGCAGCTCGCGGTGCGGCGCAGCCGCGGCCACCACGCGCGCCGCGTTCCACACCGGCAGCGCGGCGACCGCCGCCTCGGGGCTCGGGAAGCCGGGGGGAGGGCGCTCCGCAGGCTCGGTCACGCCGAACGCGAGCTGCTCGAGCTGCCGTGCGGCAGCGGCGCGCGCCGTGTCGCCCACTGCGGCCGTCGCCCCCCCGCCCCCGACCCCGCGCCCGGACAGCGAGCCCGGGATCAGGACGAATCCGAGCAACGACGCCGCGAGCAATGCCGCCCAGGCGCCGAGCAGCAGCACCGGCTTCTCGCGCACACCCCACACCACGCTCGCCGCGGTCGCCGCCGCGCCCAGCGCCGCGACGAGCGGGGCGGCCGCGAGCCGGGCATCGAGCGCGCCGCCCGCCAGATCGCCATGCAGCCCCGCGACGGATTGGGCGGGGTCGAGCACGGCGCCCCAGGTGAGCGTCAGGGCGAGCAGCGCGAGCAGCAGGCCGAGGTGCGCCCGGGCGTGTGCGTTCGCGGAGGGCAGCCAGCGCCGGAATCGCAGCGAGCCGATCCCCGCGTACAGGAGCCCCACGACGACGGTGGTCGAGCTCACGGCCGCGAGCGCGAGACCCCGCAACCGCTCGCTCCACGGCAAGGTCCCGAGGTAGTAGCCCACGTCGCGGTGCAGCAGCGGATCGGTGACGCCGAACCCGACGCCGTGCGCCGCGATCGCGGCGCTCATCCACCAGTCCCCCGTGCCCAGCGCCAGCAGGAAGCCGAACACGAGGCCGCTGGCGACGGTGCCGGCGAGCAGAATGGGTTGCGGAACGGCCTCGACGATTTCGAGATCGCCGAGCCGTCGCGACAGCTGCATCGATCCGATCGAGCGGTACACGAACAGCAGGTTGCTGGTGCCCCACCCCACGGTCGCGAGCAGCAGCATGCCGGAGACGAGCCGCGCGAAGTCCCGCGCCTTGAGATACGCGCTGCCGCCCGGGAGCCCGGCCGCCCACACGCGCTCCGCCGTCTCAAACGCGGCCCAGCGCCCTCCGACGAGTACCACCACCAGCAATGCGACGGCGACCAGCAGCGCCCAGCGACGGGCGGCTTGCCTCACGCGCGATCGCTCTGGGCGGCCAGCCAGCCTTCGACCTCCGCCCGATAGGCGGCGAGCGCCGCCGCACTCGTCGCCTCGAAGCGAAGCACGAGCACCGGCTGCGTGTTGGACGCGCGCAGGAGGCCCCACCCGTCCTTGAAGGTGATGCGGACGCCGTCCAGTGTGGCGACGGGATACTTGGCGCCGAAGTGGCGCGCGGCCCGCTCGACGATGGCGAACTTCTGCTCGTCCGGGCAGTCGACGCGCAGCTCGGGCGTCGAGACGGTCGCGGGGAGGTCCGCGAAGTGCCGGGACAGCGGTCCGCCCAGCTCCGCCACGTAGCGGAGCAGGCGCGCCGCGGCGAACAGCGCGTCGTCGAAGCCGTACCAGTCCCCTCCGAAGAACATGTGGCCGCTCATCTCGCCGGCGAGCGGCGCGTGCGTCTCCTTCATCTTCTGCTTGATGAGGGAATGCCCCGTCTTCCACATGGTGGGCTGGAGGCCGACGCGGGCGAGCTCGCGCGGCAGGACCTCGGAGCACTTCACGTCGAAGATCACGGGGTGGCCGGGGCCCATGCGGCGCGCCAGATCGCGGCCGAGCAGCACCAGCAGCTGGTCGCCCAGCACCGCCCGCCCCTGCTCGTCTACGGCGCCGATGCGGTCGCCGTCGCCGTCGAACGCGATGCCCAGCTCTGCGCCTTCGCGCCGCACCGCCGCCTGCAGGTCGTGCAGGTTCTCGAGCACGGTGGGATCGGGGTGATGGTTCGGGAACGTGCCGTCCGAGGTGCAGAACAACGGCACGACCTCCGCCCCGAGCTCCCGCAGGGTGTCCACCGCCACGAGGCTGGCCACGCCGTTACCGCAATCCACCACGACCTTGATCCGCCGCGGCAGCGGTCCATTGCGCTGCACGATCGCGGCGCGATAGCGCTCCAGCACGGAGGCGTCGCTGCCGCGCGACCCGCCGGCGCGACCCCGGGTGCGATCGTCTTCGATCAGACGCCGCAGACCCTGGATCGCCGTCCCGTACACCGCTTCGCCCCCCAGGACGAGCTTGAAGCCGTTGAACTCGGGCGGGTTGTGCGATCCGGTGACCTGCACGCCACCGTCGACATTGAGGACATGTGTCGCGAAGTACAGCGCGGGCGTGGGCAGCTCGCCGACGTCGAGCGCCAGACCGCCCACCGCTTCGATCCCGGACGACAAGCCGTGCGCCAGGGCGGCGCCGGACGGCCGGTTGTCGCGTCCCACGGCGAGGCGGGGGGCGCGCCCGAGACGCTCCCAGCCGAGCGTCGCGACCGCCTGTCCGATGGCGCGCGCCACCTCGGGGTGCAGCTGATCGCCCACGGTGCCGCGGATGTCGTACTCGCGAAAAATCGAGGCGGGGAGCTGCACAGGACGACGGCTTCAGCGGCCCGTGGCGGGCGTCGCCGCGGGGGCTGGTGTCGGTGCCAGGAGGGCGCTCTCTCTCCCCAGCTGGAGCAGCGCGTTCGGGCGAATGCCGAGTACGAGCAGACCGATGACGCACGCGGCGACGACGACGGCGGCCGGACGGCCGAGCCGCACGCCGGCATGGGCCTGGTCGAACGGCTCGGGCTTCATGTACATGGCCATGATCACCGGCAGATAGTAGCCCGCCGACACGACGCTCGTAAGCACCAGGATCGCGGCGAGCACGCTTTCGTTCGCCATGGTCGCGGCGACCAGGATGTACCACTTGCCGATGAACCCGGCGGTCCCCGGGAATCCCAGCAACGACAGCATGCAGACCGCGAGCGCCAGGGCGAGCCACGGGCGGCGCTGGCCCAGGCCCGCGAGGTCGTCGATCCGGACGTCGCGCTCGCCCTCCCGCCCCAGGGCGGCGAGCAGCGCGAACGCCGCGAGGGTCACGAGCGTGTAGGCGAAGAGATAGACCAGCAGGGCCGCCGACGCGGGCCAGCTGCCGACCGCGACCGCCACGAGCAGGTACCCGGCATGGGCGACGGACGAGTACGCGAGCATGCGCTTCACGGTCCGCTGGGCCAGCGCGATGAAATTGCCCACGACCATCGTCGCCACCGCGAGCCACCACACGATCGGCTTCCAGGCCGCCACGCCGCCGAACGCCTCGACCAGCAGGCGGAACAGCGCCGCGAACGCGGCGGCTTTCACCGCGGTAGCCATGTAACCCGTCACCGGCGTGGGGGAGCCGTCGTACACGTCGGGCGCCCACATGTGGAAGGGCACGGCCGCGACCTTGAACCCGAACCCGACGAGCACCAGTCCCAGACCGATCAGGAGCAGCGGGCTCTGCGCGAGGGACAGGGTGCGCACCTGGGCGGCGATCGCGGTCAGGTTGGTGGTCGCGGTCGCTCCGTATACGAGCGCGATGCCGTACAGCAGGAACCCCGACGCGAACGCCCCGAGCAGAAAGTACTTGAGCGCGGCTTCCGCGGCGGCGCCGCTCTGGCGGTTGATCCCCGCCAGCACATACACCGAGACCGACATCAGCTCGAGGCCGAGGAAGATCACCATCAGGTCCTCCCCGCCCGCCATCAGCATCATGCCCAGCGTGGCGAACAGCAGCAGGACGTAATACTCGGGCACGAGCAGCGCTTCCCGCTCCAGGTAGTCGAACGAGGCGAGGATCGTGAATCCCGCGGCGGCGAGAAACAGCGCGTCCGTGACGAAGCGGAAGTCGTCCACCGCGATCATGGACGGTGGGCCCGCCGCCCGCGCGCCGTGCCACCACAGCCACCACACCGCCGCCCCGCCCGCCGCCAGGCCGGCCAGGGTGACCCAGCCGACCAGGCGCAGGTCCCGGGCGCTCGTGTGCCGCCAGGCCGTCACCAGTAGCGCGAGCATGCCGGCCGCGGTGAGCGTCAGCTCGGGCGAGAGCGCGCGCGCCAGATCGCCGGTGCTCGTGAGGTCGAGGTTCATCGCGTCGCCGTGAACGTCGCGGCGTCGATCCGCACCGATTGGATGAGCTGCCTGGCGGCCGGCTCCATGCGGCGCAGGATCGGCGCGGGGTACACGCCGATCCACACGATGCACGCGAGCAGCGGCACCAGCACGGCGATCTCACGCGGCGTCAGGTCGGCGAGCTTCTCGTTCTCGGGTTTGTCGAGCGGGTTGTAGATGACGCGTTGCAACGCGGGCAGCAGGTACATCGCCGCCACGATCACGCCGGTCGCCGCGACGATGGCCGCGCGCGGATAGGTCCGGAACGCGCCCAGCAACACCAGGAACTCGCCGACGAACCCGTTCGTGGCCGGCAGCCCGATCGAGGAGAGCGAGACGATCGTGAGCGCCGCCGCGAGCAGCGGCACGACCTTCGCGATGCCGCCGAACGCGTCGATCAGGCGGGAGTGGCGCCGCTCGTACAGCATCCCGGCGAGGAAGAAGAGCGCGCCGGTGGAGATGCCGTGGTTGATCATCACGAGCAGGGCGCCCTGGACGCTCTGGAGCGTGAGGGCCCAGATCCCCAGCATCACGAAGCCGAGGTGCGCCACGGAGGAGTAGGCGATGAGCTTCTTGAAGTCGGGTTGCACCATCGCCACCAGGCCGCCGTACACGATCCCGATCAGCGCGAGCGTCACCACGCCCGCCTGGATCGCGGGGTGCAGTGCGACGGCCGGAAACAGCGGCAGCGCAAACCGGAGGAACCCATAGGTCCCCATCTTGAGCAGCACGCCGGCGAGGATCACCGAGCCGGCGGTGGGAGCCTCCACGTGCGCGTCGGGGAGCCAGGTGTGGAACGGGAACATCGGCACCTTGATGGCGAACGCGAGGAAGAAGGCGCCGAACAGCCAGAAGGCGGCGGGCCCGAGCCCGCCCAGGTGCGCGGTCAGGTACGCGTACGAGAACGAGTAGATGCCGGTCTGGTGGCCGACGAGCGAGACGAGCACCAGGATCGCCACCAGCATCAACAGCGATCCGAAAAACGTATAGATGAAGAACTTGATGGCGGCGTACAGGCGCCGCTCCCCGCCCCACACCCCGATGATGAAATACATCGGGATGAGCATCACCTCCCACATCACGTAGAACAGGAACAGATCGAGCGACACGAACACGCCGATCATGCCCGACGTGAGCACCAGCATGAGCGCGTAGAACCCGCGCTCCCGCGTCGTGATGTAGGCGTAGCTGCCCAGCACCGACAACGGGACCAGGAACGTCGTGAGCAGCACCATGAACAACGAAATGCCGTCCACGCCGACCGTGTAGCGGATGCCCCAGAAGGAGATCCACGGCACGTCCAGCACGAACTGCATCCCGGCGGCCGGGCGGAACGTCCACCACAGCGGCACCGAGATCGCGAACTCCACGAGACTCGCGGCCAGGGCCACGTGCTTCGCCCAGCGCTCGGGCACGAGCAGGACGGCCGCGGCCGCGACCACGGGCCAGGCGAGGAGCGCGGTGAGCACCGCCTGCGAGTACATGCTAGCGCACCACCGCGCCCACCACGGCCAGCACGCCGACCACGAAGAGGACGACGTACACGCCCACCTCACCGGTCTGCAGCCGGCTTCCCACCCACCCTAGCGCGCGCGATGCGGCTGCCGTCCCGTTCACGAGCAGTCCGTCCACCAGCCGCATGTCCACGACCTTCCACAGCACCTCGCGCGACAGCCACATCAGCGGTCGGACGATGAGCGCGTCGTACAGCTCGTCCACGTACCACTTTTTCCAGAGGAGACGTCCCAACCCTCGCTCGGGGGGGGCCAGGCGCGCCGGCGCCAGCGTCTCCGGCTTGAGGAGTCGGAAGGCGCCGACCATGCCCAGCGCGGCCACGAGCACCGCCATCGCCACCAGCGCCCACTCGGTCGCGGGCGCGGCTTCGGTCGCGGGCGCGAGCGCCGCGGCGGTCACGGGTGCGAGCCAGTGCTCCAGTCGCGCGCCACCCCGGAACAGCGGCGGGATGTTGAGCGCGCCGCCCAGCACGGTGAGGACGCCGAGCACGACGAGCGGTGCGGTCATCAACGGGGGCGCCTCGTGCAGCCGCTCCCGCTCGCGATCGCCCGTGCGGTTCGGGCCGTGGAAGGTGTAGAGCATGAGCCGCGTCATGTAGAACGCCGTGAGGAGGGCCGCCGCGAGACCCATCCCCCAGAACACGTACCACACGGGCCGGCCCGCGCCCTGCGCGAACGCGGCGCCCAGGATCTCGTCCTTCGAAAAGAAGCCGGCGAGGGGCGGAATGCCGGCGATGGCCAGGGTCGCGATCCACATGAGCGTCGCGGTCCAGGGCATGGAGCGGGCGAGGCCGCCCATGTTGCGCATGTCCTGCGCGTCCTCGTGCGCGTGAGTCGCGTGGTAGGCCCGGTGCATCGCATGGATCACGCTCCCCGAGCCGAGGAACAACAGCGCCTTGAAGAACGCGTGCGTCGTCAAATGGAAGATGCCCGCGGCGTACGCCCCCGTGCCGACGCCGAGGAACATGTACCCCAGCTGCGACACGGTCGAATAGGCCAGCACGCGCTTGATGTCCCACTGTTTCAGGGCGATGGTCGCCGCGAACAGAGCCGTGAGCGCGCCGACGCCGGCGACCGTGGCGCTGCCCACGGGCGAGAGCGCGAACAGCGCACCGCACCGGACCACCAGATAGACGCCCGCGGTCACCATCGTGGCGGCGTGGATCAGCGCCGAGACGGGGGTCGGACCCTGCATGGCGTCCGGCAGCCAGATGTAGAGGGGGATCTGCGCCGACTTCCCGGTGCAGCCGAGGAACAGGAACAGGGTGATGGCGGTGATGACGGGTCCTCCGGCGGGGAACGCCGTGGCGGCCTTGGGGAACACCGTCCCGAAGTCGAGCGAGCCGGTGTGCCAGAAGATCAACAACATGGCGACCAGGAACCCGAAGTCGCCGATGCGGTTGACGATGAAGGCCTTCTTGCCGGCGTCGGCGTTGATCTGCTCGTTGAACCAGAACCCGATCAACAAGTAGGAGCAGAGGCCCACGCCTTCCCAACCGACGAACATCACGGGGAAGCTCGCGCCCAGCACCAGCGTCAGCATGAAGAACACGAACAGGTTCAGGTACGCGAAGTAGCGCGCGTAGCCGGGATCGTCGTGCATGTAGCCGACGCTGAAGACGTGGATCAGGGCGCCGACGCCGGTGACGACCAGAATCATCACCGCCGACAGCTGGTCGAGCTGCAGCGCGAAGGCGACCTGCAGGTCGCTCACCGGGAGCCAGTCCCAATAGCCGACCACGACAGGGGCCGACGGGTGGAGCTGCGCCAGCTCGAGCACGGCCACCGCGGCGGCCGCGAACGCCAGCACGAGCACTCCGACGCCGACCAGCGAGACGGCGCGCTTGGCGCCCGGCGCGGCGAGCGCCAGCGCGCCGTTCACCACGAACCCGGCGAGCGGCAGCGCCGGCACCACCCAGAGCAGCGTGAGCGGAGGAAGCGGGGGCAGCGGCATCAGCCCTTGAGCAGGTTGATGTTCTGCAAGTCCACCGTGTGGCGGTGCCGGTATACGGCGAGGATGATCGCCAGTCCGACGGCGGCCTCGGCCGCCGCCACCGCCATGACGAAGAACACGAAGATCTGGCCGGCGACGCCGAGCTGCTGCGCGAAGGCGACGAACGCCAGGTTGGCGGCGTTGAGCATCAGCTCGACGCACATGAAGATGACGATCGCGTTACGGCGCAGCAGCACGCCCAGCACCCCCACGGCGAACAGGGTGCCCGAGACGGCGAGTGCGGGTCCGAGCAGCATCACAGTTTCCGCTTGGCGAGCACGACCGCGCCGACGATCGCCGCCAGCAGGAGAATGCTGGTGATCTCGAACGGGACGAGGTAGGCGGTAAACAGCGGCCGCGCCACCGACGGGATCATCCCTTGCTCCAGGGCCGGATGCGCCGTTCCGCCGGCGGCGGGGCCTGTCTGGCGCAGCACCAGCAGTTGCACGAGGAGCAGACCGGCCAGGAAGACGCCCACGCCGAGCCCGGCCGGACCCTTCAGGTCGGTGGGCCCGGCCCGCCCCAGATTGAGGAGCATGATCACGAACAGGAACAGCACCATGATCGCGCCGGCGTACACCAGCACTTGCAGCACGGCGATGAACTGGGCGTCGAGCAGCACGAACAGGGCGGCCAGCGAGAACAAGGTGACGACCAGCCATAGCGCGCTGGCCACGGGGCTGCGACGCGTGATGCAGGCCAGGCCGCTACCCACGGCCAGCGCCGCGAATGCCCAGAAGATGACCAGCGTCCCGTCCACCGCTCATTCCCCCTTCGGGTCGGAGGGGTCCCACAGCGTCGACACGGGGTGCGTCTGCGCGCACAGCCGCTCCAGGTCGTACACGAAGCGGTCGCGCGAGTACTCCGAGTTCTCGTAGTGCACGCCCACGTGGATCGCCTCCTCGGGGCACACTTCCTGGCAGTAGCCGCAGAACACGCAGCGGAACTCGTCGATTTCGTAAATGAGTGGGTAACGGTTGCCCGCCTCGTCCTCCCCGGGCACGAGCTTGATGCAGTTCGCGGGGCAAATCTGGGGGCAGAGCCCGCACGCGACGCACTTGGCGCGTCCCTGCTCGTCGGTGAGCATGCGGTGCGTGCCGCGCCACCGCTGGGACAGCGTCCAGTCCTGGCTGCTCTTCTCCTCGGGGTACTGCATCGTCACTTTCGGCCGCCACAGGTGGCTGAACGTGAGGGCCATGCCCCTGAGCGTCGCCCGCAGATAGGAGGTCTGAGACCCGGGCCGTTTCATCACCTTCACGCCGATCGCCATCAGGCCTCCCCCTCCGCCATGGAGCCCGCGACGATGCGGCCGCGGTCGAGCACGAAGAACAGCGGCACCGCCAGCACCAGGTTCAGGGCGAACAGCGCCAGGGCGAACCGCGTGTCGTACGTCCAGCCGAGCCCGTCGTGCAGGAACCAGATCGCGGTCGCGATCACCGTCACGTACCCGAGCGCGAGCGGCAGCATCACCTTCCACCCGAGTGCCATCAGCTGGTCGTAGCGAAAGCGCGGCAGAGTCCAGCGCACCCAGATGTACAGGAACAGGAAGAAGATCACCTTCGCGGAAAACATCGCGAGCGTGGCGAGCGTCTTGAGCGTCGTCCAGGGAGGCGTGTTGTCCCAGGTCGTGAACGGGATGTCCCAGCCGCCGAAGAACAGCGTGGTCATGAGGGCCGACGCGGTGACCATGTTCGAGTACTCGGCGATGTAGAACATCGAGAACTTCATGGCGCTGTACTCGGTGTGATAACCCGCGATCAGCTCGCCCTCCGCCTCCGGCAGGTCGAACGGCAGGCGGTTGGTCTCGGCGAACGCCGCCACGATGAAAATGAAGAACGCGAGCGACAGCGGGAACACGTTCCACGTGAACAACGACTGGGACTGCCTCGCGATCACGTCGGTGAGCGTCACGTTGCCGGCGACGAGCAGCACGGCGACGGTGCTCATGCCCATCGCGATCTCGTAGGAGATCATCTGGGCGCTGGCGCGCAGGCCGCCCAGCAGCGAGTACTTGTTGTTCGACGACCAGCCGGCCAGCACGATGCCGTACACGCCGAGCGACCCGAAGGCGAGGATGTACAGGAAGCCGACGGGCAGGTTGGCTACGACCATGTCTACGTCGCCCCAGGGGGTAGGGAGCGGAGCCGCAAACGGGATCACCGCGAACGTGAGCAGCGCCGGGATGAACGACATCGTGGGGGCGAGCAGGAAGAGCACCTTGTCCGCCTGGGCCGGCAGCGTTTCCTCTTTCACGAGGTTCTTGAGGCCGTCGGCGGCCGGCTGGAGCAACCCCTGAGGGCCCACCCGGTTCGGGCCGAGGCGGTCCTGCATCCACGCGCAGATGCGCCGCTCGGCGAGCGTGAGCAGCGCCACGCCCACCATGATCACCGTGAACACCACGACGATCTTGATGACGGACGCCACCAGGAAGACGCTCATGCCGGCACCGCCACCGCCGCGCGCTTCCCGGCGAAGCCCAGCTGCTGGTAGGACAGGCCGCGGAGCGGCTCGATCGCCTGCGCGGCGCGCTCGAATGCCTCGGCGGCACTGCCGACCGGCTCGCCCCGGCCCAGCGCCGCGCCCAGCTCGGAGAACACCCACCAGCCGGGCCGCGCCATGCCGGGCGCCGGCTTGGCCTGGGCGTAGCGTTGCACCCGGCCGTCGCGGTTCACGAAGCTGCCGTCCTCCTCTGCGACGTTGGCGATCGGGAGCACGACCTCGGCGTCCCGTGCCTGCTCGGGGAGCACCGTTCCCACGTAGATGAGCGTCCCCGCGGTGCGCACCGGGATATCCGGCTCGTCGAGCACCAGCACGACGGCGGCCGATTCCGCCGCCGCGAGCGCGGCGGCGTACTCGCGACCGTAGCCGAGCAGCTCCGCCCCCCGGCCGTTGGGAGCCCGCTCGGCGCGCAGTGCCAGGTCGGGCACGCCCGCGAGCGGCGCTTCCTCACCCATCACCACCTGAAACGCGCCGGTCCACTCGCTGCCCCGGAACAGCTCGCGCGCGAAAAACAGCGTTTCCAGGGACGCCCGGGGAGACATCAGCGCCACGACCCGCGGCCCCGCCCCCCGCAGCACGGTCGTCACGCACTCGAACGCGTCCTCCCAGTCGGTGGCATGGAGCTCGCCGCCGCGCTTCACGAGCGGGGCCTCGATCCGGTCGCCGCGGTTCATCCAGCGGTAGTTCATGCGGCCGTGGTCGCAGATGAAGTAGCGGTTCACCTCGAGGTTCGGCCGCGGCCGCACGCGCACGACGACGTCGTCGCGCGTGTCGAGCGTGACGTTGCATCCCTGCGAGCAGCCGGTGCAGACGGAGGCCGTCTTGTCGAGCTCCCAGGCGCGCGCCTTGTGGAGAAAGTCCTTCGACAGGAGCGAGCCCACCGGGCAGAGATCGACGACATTGCCCGCCCACGGATGGTCGAGCCGTGTCTCCGGGTGCACGCCGATGTAGGCCCGGTCGCCACGCTCCGATACGTTCAACACCGGCTCCTGGGCGACGTCCTCCATGAAGCGCACGCAGCGCGTGCACAGGATGCACCGGTTCGGCACGTACAGCACGTCGGGGCCGAAGTCTTCGACCGGGTTGAAGCGCTTGGGAAAATCGGGGCTGTAGCGTGTCGCCGCGCGGCCCTCCTGGAACGTGAAGTCCTGCAGCTCGCACTCGCCGGCCTGATCGCAAATCGGACAATCGAGCGGATGGTTGATGAGCAGCAGCTCGAGGACGCCGGTGCGCGCGCTCTTGGCCGCGGCCGACTGCGTCTTCACCACCATGCCCTCGGCGGCTTGCGTGGCGCACGCGATCGCGAGCTTGGGCTGCTTCTCGATCTCGACGAGACACATGCGGCACACGCCCGCGACCGGGAGGCCCGGGTGGTAGCAGTAGTGCGGGACCAGGACGCCCGCCTGCTTCGCGGCCTCGATGACCAGCGTGCCCTTCGGCACGCCGACGGGGACGCCGTCGACGGTGAGGTTGATCAGCTCGTCGCTCACGCCACCATCACCGGTTTGCGGCGCCCCGTGAGGTAGTCCTCGAACTCGCTCCGAAACTTCTTGATTCCGGAGACGACCGGCGCCGCGCACGAGTCCGACAGCACGCAAATCGTCTTGCCCGTCATGTTCTCCGAAAGGTCGAGCAGCAGGTCCAGGTCGGCCGGCTTGCCCTGCCCGGCGAGAATGCGCTCGAGGATCTTGGTGGTCCACGCCGTGCCTTCGCGGCACTGCGTGCATTGGGCGCACGACTCGTGGGCGTAGAAGCGGGCCAGCCGCATGATCTGGTACACCATGTCCGCCGAGTCGTCGAACACGATGACGCCGCCCGAGCCGAGCATCGAGCCGCGCTCCACCACGCCTTCGTAGTCGAGCAGGCAGCTCTCGGTCTCCGCCCGGTCGAGGATCGGGACCGACGAGCCGCCGGGGATGCAGGCCTTGAGCGTGCGGCCGGGACGCATGCCGCCGCACAACTCGTACAGCAGGTCCTTGAGCGGAAAGCCCAAGGTCACCTCGTAGTTTCCCGGCTGCTGCACGTGGCCGCACACCGAGAAGAGCTTCGTGCCGGTGCTCTTGGGCGACGAGAGCGACAGGCCCTTGTACCAGGCGGCGCCCTTGGTGAGGATGGGCGGCACGGCGGCCAGGGTCTCGACGTTGTTGATCGTGGTGGGCATGCCGAACACGCCGGACGCCGCGGGGAACGGCGGCTTGATGCGCGGGTTCCCGCGCTTGCCCTCGATCGAGTTCATCAGCGCCGTCTCTTCGCCGCAGATGTAGGCGCCCGCGCCCCGGTGCAGGTAGATCTTGAGGTCGCCGAACACGCCGGCGGACCGGGCGTCGGCGAGGGCCTTCTCCATGATCGCCAGCGGCTCGGTGAACTCGCCGCGGATGTAGATGTAGGCCACGTCGGCCTGGATCGCGTGGGCCGCGATGGCCGTGCCCTCGAGCAGGGCGTGCGGGGTCCAGCGCATGATCTCGCGGTCCTTGAACGTCCCCGGCTCGGATTCGTCCGCGTTCACGCACAGATAGTGGGGCTTTTTCTTCTCTTTGGGCATGAACGACCACTTGAGCCCGGTGGGGAAGCCGGCGCCCCCGCGGCCCCGCAATCCCGACTCTTTCACGATGTCGATGACCCGCGCGGGCTCCATGGCGCGCGCCTGCTCGAGCGCGGCGTACCCGCCCCGCTTGACCCACCCCTTGTAGGTGCGGGCGTCGGCCTCGCCGAAGTAGCGGGAGAGGAGGACGGTCTCCTTGGGATGGGGTTTGTGGGGGTAGCCCATTACTTGTACTTCCGCACGAGCTCCGGAACCTTCTCCGGGGTCACGCTCTCGATGAAGTCGTCGTCGACCAGGATGGGCGTCGCGAAGCCGCAGGCGCCGAGGCACTCCACCTCGATCACCGTCCACTTGCCGTCCGGGCTCGTCGCGCCCAGCTCCTTGGCCCCGGTGGCCGCGAGCAGCGCCTGGACCACCGCCTCGGCGCCGCAGATGTTGCAGGGCGACGTGGTGCACACCTGCACGAAATGCTTCCCCACGGGGTGCTGGTGGTACATCGTGTAGAACGTGACTACGCCCTTCACGTACGCGGGCGTGAGTCCCAGCACCTCGGCGACTTCCGCCATGTTGCGGTCGGAGATCCAACCGCGCGACCGCTGCACCAGCCACAGCGCCGGTAAGAGCGCCGCCTGCTTGGTGGGGTAGCGCGCCAGGATTTCCTGGAGCTGTTCCAGCATTTGCTCGGTGAAGACGGGCTGGTACTCCTCCGTGCCCGCCGGCTGCGACGTATGCGCGTCGGCACTCATCGATCCACCTCGCCCATGACGATGTCGACCGAGGCGTTGATGGCGATCAGGTCGCTCAACAGGTGCCCCACCGCCATCTTCGGCAGGACCGAGAGGTTGATGAACGAGGGGGGTCGAATGCGCCACCGCACCGGTTTCGCAGTGCCGTCCGACACCAGATACGTGCCGAGCTCGCCCTTGGGGTTTTCGATACCGACGTAGGCTTCCCCCACCGGCGCCTTCACGCCTTCCATCACTTGCTTGAAGTGGTAGATCATCGCCTCCATGTCGTTCATCGCGCGCGACTTGGGTGGGAGGATCACGCGCGGATCCGCGATGTTGATGGGGCCGTCGGGCAGCCGATCGAGCGCCTGCTGGAGGATGCGGTTCGACTGGGAGCATTCCTCGAGGCGCACGAGGTAGCGGTCGTACACGTCACCGTGCTCGCCCACCACGACGTCGAAGTCGTACGTCTCGTAGTCCAGATACGGCTTGTCCTTACGCACGTCGTACGCGACGCCGCTGGCGCGCAGCATCGGGCCGGACAGCGAATGGTTGGTCGCCTCGGCGGCCGTGAGCACGCCCACCCCCTGGGTGCGGCCCACCCAGACGGCGTTGCGTGTCAGGACGCGGTCGATCTCGCTCAGGGTCTTCGGGAAGGTTTGGGTAAAGTGGCGCAATCCCGCGACGAAGTCGTCGGGCACGTCCGCCATCATGCCGCCCACCCGCGTCACGCTGGTGGTCAGCCGGGCGCCCGTCCACATCTCCTGGAGATTGTAGATGCGCTCGCGCTCCTGGAACGCCCACAGGAACGGCGTGAACGCGCCGAGGTCGATCGACGTCGTGCCGAGCCACACCATGTGTGAGATGATGCGGCTCATTTCGCACGCGATCACGCGCAACACCGTGCAGCGTGGCGTGATCGCGATGCCCATGAGCCGCTCGGCGGCGAGGGCGAACCCGACGTTGTTCGCCATCGGAGACAGGTAATCCGTGCGGTCGGTGAGCGGGATGATCTGGTTGTAGTGCCGGTACTCCCCGAGCTTCTCGAAGCCGGAGTGGAGGTACCCAAGGTGGGGGATCACCCGGACCACGGTCTCACCGTCCAGCTCGACGACCAGTCGCAGCACGCCGTGCGTGGCGGGGTGCTGCGGCCCGATGTTGATGAGCATGTGCTCGGCGGCGAGGTCGGGCTGCTCCGCCACGCCGAGCGGCACCCGCAGCGGCTCACCGCGGGCATCCACACCGGGGGTGGCGAGCTCGAGCTCGACGGTGCGCTTGCTCATTCCGAGTCGGGGAGCCTGCCGCTCTCGCCGCGGCGCAGCCGCTCCTTCATGTCCGCGGGCAGCTCCTCGTACGCTGCGGCGATGGACAGCTCTTCCAGCGAGTAGTGCGCCTCGGGCTGGGCGGCCAGCGCCTGGCGCACCTGCTCGGCGCGACTGAACCGTCCGCGCAGCGGGAAATCCTTCCGCAGCGGGTACCCCTCGGCGTACGTCTCCCACATGAGGATGCGGCGCAGGTCGGGGTGGCCGCGGAAAGTGATGCCGAACATGTCGTACACCTCACGCTCGAGCCAGTCGGCGCCGCGCCACAGCGACACGACCGAGTCGATGGTGAGGTCGCCCTGGGGATCGAGCTCGACTTTGACGCGCAGGTCGGTCCGGCGCGTCAGGGAGCGCAGGATGTAGACCACCTCCAGCGGTCGCTCCCGGTCGCGATACTCGACCGCGGTGATGTCCACCAGGTAATCGTAGGCCTGCTCGGGCGTGTCGCGCAGCCAGGCCATCACGTCGAGCAGCGCCTCGCGCCCCACGTAGACGATGGTGTCGCCGCACGACTCGAGCGCGCGGCCGATCGCGGGGCCGAAGGTCGCGCGCAGCGCGTCGACGGACGGATTCACGCCGAGCGGAACTGGTGGATGGAGTTCCCGAACGGCTCCGAGATCTCGTCGATCTGCTCGGGGGGAAGGCGCAAGCCGCGGTCGTCGAGCGGCTGCTCGTCGCGGCGCGGCACGCGGTCGAACAGCGACTCACCCTTGATCTTCTTGTGTAGCAGCAGCACGCCGTACAACAGGCCCTCCGGGCGCGGCGGGCAGCCGGGGACGTAGACGTCCACCGGGACGATGGTATCGATCCCCTGCACCATCGCATAGTTGTCGAAGATGCCCCCGGTCGAGGCGCAGGCGCCCATCGAGATGACCCACTTGGGCTGCGGCATCTGGTCGTAAATGCGGCGGATCACGGGCGCGAGCTTGAACGGCAGTCGGCCGGCGCAGATCAACACGTCCGCCTGACGCGGCGAGAACGCCTGGCGCTCCATGCCGAAGCGGGCGAAGTCGTAGCGGCTGGCGGCGGTGGCCATGAACTCGATGGCGCAGCACGCCGTCCCGAAGGGCATGGGCCAGAGCGAGTTCGCCCGCGACGAGTTCACGGCCCAGTCGACCAGGTCCTGGAACTTGGCCAGGAGATAGTTTGGGCTCTGCCCGGCGACCTGCTTGGTCTCGATCACCCGCTTCATAACGTCAGTCCCATTGCAGCGCCCCGCGTTTCCACACGTACACGTACCCGACGGCGAGAATCAGCATAAACACCAGCATCTCGGCCAGGAGGAAACCCGTGCTCGGGCCTCCCGTGGCTCCGCCGTTGAAGTAGATCGTGCCCCAGGGAATGAGGAACACGGTCTCGATGTCGAAGATGATGAACAGCATCGCGACCAGGTAGAACTTCACCGAGAAGCGCTCGTGCGCGTTGCCGAGCGGCGGCATGCCGCTCTCGTACGGGCTGTCCTTCAGGACCGTGGGCTTGCGGGGGGCGAGCAGGTGCGACAGCCCGATCAACAGGACGGCGTTGAACGCGACGAAGCCGAGCAGCAGCAGGAAGGAGAGATAGGGCTGGTTCATGAGTTCGTGAAAAAATTCACTTGATCCGCCGAAACGTATTCGGGCGCGGCGAGGTTGTCAACCGAATCGAGTGGCGTAAGTGTCGGTGCCACCGATATATTGGCGGCCCATGTCCATCAAGTCCGACCGCTGGATCCGGCGCATGGCGACCGAGCACGCCATGATCGAGCCGTTCGCCGAGAACCAGGCGCGTGCCGGCGTCATCTCGTACGGCGTCTCCTCCTACGGCTACGACATGCGGGTGGCGCCCGAGTTCAAGATCTTCACCAACGCGCTCTCGGCGGTCGTCGATCCCAAGCGCTTCGATCCCAAATCGTTCGTCGAGTTCACGGGCGATGTGTGCATCGTGCCGCCCAACTCGTTCGCCCTGGCGCGCTCGGTGGAGTACTTCCGCATCCCCCGCAACGTCCTGACGATCTGCGTGGGCAAGAGCACGTACGCCCGCTGCGGCATCATCACGAACGTCACGCCGTTCGAGCCGGAGTGGGAAGGCTTCGTGACGCTCGAGATCTCGAACACCACGCCCCTGCCCGCCCGGATTTACGCCAACGAGGGCATTGCCCAAGTGCTGTTCTTCACGGCCGACGAGGGCGACGAGTGTGAAGTCAGCTACAAGGACAAGAAAGGAAAGTATCAGGCGCAGCGCGGGATAACCCTGCCGAAGCTATAGGGGCGTCCGGGCCGCGGCGCGCGATCCCAGCACCGTGATCACGGCGACCGCCACTGCGAGAATGACCAGATCGGGCACCCAGCCGAGCTCGGTTCGTGGGACCGTCATCTGCAGGAAGTTGATCACGAAATCGAATACGCCGACGAGCAGGCCGAGCAACACGGTGGCATGGAGGGCGCGCCCCAAGCGCGCCAGGATGCTGCCGCCGACGAGCGCGACGGCGCCCTGCCCCGCCGCGATGCCCAGGGTGGTGGCGAAGTCCTCGATCAACGTGCTCCAGAAGCCGGGGCGACCCTCGTGATAGCTGAAGAACCACGTGTGCACGAGCGACAATGCGGCCCCCGCGACCGCGGCGCACACCGTCGCCCACAGCGCGTATCCGATCACGATCTTCATGCGGTCGCCCGTGTCGGTCACCATGATGGGCAAATGTGGCGGCCGCCGCGCGGCCCCGCCAGTCGGGGCGTTAACTTAGCGCCTACGGTACCGCTCCTCCTGCGACTCGCTCCGTGACGCCTCGCCGGCTGGCGCCACCGGCTCCGGGGCGAACGCTCAATCTGCGGATGACGCTGCTCGTGGTCGTCCTCGGGGCCGGCGTGTACGCGGGTACCCTGCCCCTCTACCTCTTCTTCAAGGTGAGCCGCCCGGCCCTGGCCCTCGGCCAGGCCACGGAAGCCATCGCGGCCGTGGGGGTCGACGTGGCCCGCCGGGACAGCGCGCTCGATCATGCCGTCGCGATGCTGCGCGAGCTCGAGGCTCGCCCCACCGTCTCGAGTGCCTCGCTGGGCGCCGCGCGTCCACTCCTCGAGCTGGGACGAGCGCCGTTGGGAGTGCCGGCCGGCGCGGCGATCGCACCAGCGCTGCGCCGCGCCCTGGAGCGCACCGACGCGGCGATGTCGCGGGTGGCGACCGCGCTCGCGGGCGTGATCGCCCGGCTCGAGGCGGGACACCGGCTGTCGCCGGGGCAGCTGGCGGAGGTCGAAGCCCTCGACAGGATCGCCGACGCCGAGCGGGTGGCGGCGGGCCTCGTCGCGCGGGGCGACCTGCTGGCGCGGCAGCGCGCGTTGCGGGAGGCGGCCGGCGAAGTCCGCCGCGACACGATCGTGTGGCTCGTGATCGGGACCCTGCTCGTGCCCGCCCTGGTGTGGGTGGTACGGCGTCGCGTGTGGCGTCCCCTGCGTGAGCTCGAGACCGGACTGGCGCGGGTGGCCGACGGCGACCTCACCATCCGCGTGCCCGTACAGGCCACTGACGAGCTGGGCCGGCTCGCGCAGCATTTCAACGCCATGACTCAAGTGCTGGGGGACCGCGCTGAAGAGCAGGGCAGGTTCGCGGCTGCGGGCGAGCTGCTCGCCGGCGTGGCCCATGAGGTGAACAACCCGCTCATGGCGATCGCCGCGCATGCCGAGAACCGCCTCGCCGATCCGAGCCTCACGGACGAGCCGCGCAACGAGATGTCGCAGATCCTGCGCCAGGCCCGGCGGGCCGCCAAGCTGCTGCGCGGCCTGCTGCGGTTCGTGCGCGCCACCGAACGCGAGGTGACGCGCGTCAACCTGAACGACGTCGTGCGCGGCGCGCTCGATCTCGTGTCGTACCGGTTCGGCGTCGACGAGATCACGGTCGCCGGGCGTCTCGACCCCGATCTGCCGGCGGTGGAGGGCGACGCCATCAAGCTCGAGCAGGTCCTCGTCAATCTCCTGGCCAACGCGATCGACGCCCTGCGTCGCGTCAAGCCGCCGCGCCAGCTCACCGTGGACACCTGGGCGGCGGATGCGAGGGTGTTCGTGGCCGTCGCGGACAACGGGGAGGGCGTCGCGCCCGAAATCGCCCCCCGGCTGTTTCGACCGTTCGCCACCACCAAGGGCCATCGCGGCACCGGGCTGGGGCTCTACATCTCACGGCAAATCGCGCGGGAAGCGGGAGGCGATCTCGCGCTCGTGTCTGCCCCCGGAGGCGGGGCCCGCTTCTCGCTGTCGCTGCCGCGGGCGTCGGCGACGTCCGCTCCGGTGGCGGTGCAGGCCGGGGCGGCGGGAAGCGCTCCTCCCCCGGGCACGCCGGGGGGCGGGCCCCCTCCCGGAGCGGGAGCCAGTCTGGCGGGTGTGCGCGTGTTGATCATCGAGGACGAGGAGGGTGTACGGCGACCGATGGCGCGGTTTCTCGCGCGCCGTGGGGCCGAGGTGGAGGAAGCGGCGGATGGAGTGGATGGGCTCGCGCGGCTGAGCGCGCGGGCCCCCGACGTGATCCTGGTCGACCTGCGCATGCCCCGCATGGGCGGGATCGAGCTGTATGCGCGGCTCGAGCAGGAGCGACCCGAGCTCGTGCGGCGCGTGCTGTTTCTGTCGGGGGACGTGTCGCGGCTCGCCGAGCCGGGAAACACGCCCGTGCCCCGGGAGCGCGTGCTCGTCAAACCGGTCGAGCTGGCGGAGCTGGAGCGGCGCATCGCGACGTTCGTGCAGGAGCTGAAGGCGTCGGGCGGTTAGGATGGCCGGAGCGCCAGCCGCGCGCTATCATAGAGCATGCTGGTGGTGGTCGTGCTGCTCGCGACCGTGCTGTTGCGAGTCGCGATCGTGACCGCAGTCGTCTATCTGCTGCTGCCGCAGGGCGCGCTCTGCCCACACTGCAATGTCGAGATGGTCGCCGTCCGGAATCGCGTGCTCGATCGGTTGGTCCCGGTGCTGCAGCGGCGCTGGTGCCTCGAGTGCGGCTGGAACGGGGTGGTGCGGCGGGTGCGGAGCGCGCACGGCCGGACTCCCAAGCCGTCGCCGGTCCCTCGCCCCACCCCCCGCTAGCCCCGCCGATCTTTGCAAGCAGTCACGTATCGGTGTCCCGGGCTGAGAGCCCGGGCTCGGCGCCATGTGCGCCCTGTAAGGGCGCACCCCGGCCGAGCGCGCCCTCTCAGGGCGCGGGCAACCGGTGCACGTCGCGGGCGCACGCCTCAGTCCATCGACGTGATCAGCCGGGCCGCGCGCTCGTAGAAGAAGTAGTCCCACGCCCAGTTCAAGAGCACGAACAGCTTGTTGCGGAACCCGATCAGCTGAATGATGTGCACTACCAGCCACACCACCCAGGCCGGAAAGCCGGTGAACGCGATGCCGCGGATGTAGGCCACGGCCGCGTTGCGGCCGATGGTGGCGAGCGAGCCCGGGTCGCGATAGTCGAACGGCACGGGCGGCCGGCCGGCGAGCCGTCGCCGGATGTTGGCGGCGGCCGTCCGGGCCATCTGGATGGCGACCGGGGCCATCATCGGCAGCGGCGCCCCGTCGACCTCGAGGTAGGCGGCGTCCCCGATGACGTAGATGTCGGGATGCTCCGGAACCGCGAGCGTCGGCGTGACCGCCACCCGTCCTTGCCGCACCGTCGGGAGCCCGAGCCGGGCGGTGAGAGACACGGCCTGGACGCCCGCCGCCCAGATGAGCGTGCGCGCCGGGATCACTTCCCCGCTCTTCAAGCTCACCCGCGCGCCGTCGTAATCGGCGACCGTCGCCCCGAAGCGCACCTCGACGTGCTTCTTGCGCCATAGCGTCTCGGCCGCGGCCTCCCGCAGGCGCGCCGGCATGGGCCCGAGCAGGCGGTCCGTCGCCTCGAGCAGCAGCACACGCACGTCTTTCACGTTGAGGCGCGGATAATCTTTCACCAGCACCAGGCGGATCAGCTCCGACAGCGCGCCCGCCATCTCGACGCCCGTCGGGCCTCCGCCCACCACGACGAACGTCAGCCAGGCACGGCGGCGCTCGGCGTCGGACTCGAGCATCGCCCGCTCGAAGGCGTGCAGTACGTGGTTGCGGATGCGAATCGCTTCGGGAATGTCCTTCAGGCCGAAGCCGTGTCGCACGACGCCCTCGAGCCCGAAGTAGTTCGTTTCGCCGCCCACGGCGAGGATGAGGTAGTCGTAGGCGATCGGGCCGTCCGTGGTGACGAGGCGCTTCCCGTCCGGGTCGAGCCCCGTCACCTCGGTCATACGGAACTCCAAGTTGCGCTGGCGGCGCAGCACCGCCCGCACGGGCCGCGCGATCTGCTCGGGCTCGAGGCCCGCGGTGGCGACCTGGTACAGGAGCGGCTGGAACAAGTGGTAGTTGTGACGATCCACCAGCACCAGGTCGACGGGCGCGTCGCCCAGCGAGCGCGCCGCCCGCAGCCCGCCGAACCCCGCGCCCACGATCACCACAGTGGGTCGAGTCGCACCGGCGGACGCCGGGACGGGCGCCGTGGCGCGCGCGGCCGGCGCTGGCTCGGCCGGCACGGTCGCGGCGGGCGCGCTGGCGCGCGCGCTCACTCGAGTACGACCGCCGTCCCGTAGCACAGCACCTCCGTGGCCGACGCCCGCGCCGCCACTTCGGACGCGTCGAAGCTGACGCCGAGGACGGCGTTCGCCCCGACCTGCCGGGCGTGCGCGACCATCAGGTCGTAGGCGGCCTGCCGCGCCTGCTCGCACATCTCGGTGTAGGCCCCGATCTGCCCCCCGATGATGCTCTTCAAGCCGCCGAGGATGCCTTGCGAGATCGTGGGGGCGCGTACGGTGATGCCGCGGACGACGCCCTTGTATTCCCGAACCCTCCGACCCTGCACGTCGAACGTCGTGGAGACGATCATGGTTTGCGCGCTGGCCATGGACTCCCCCTGGTTCTGGGTGGACGCCTCCGTGCCCGATAGGGAAACGGAGCGACTAGCTGGTGAGTTTCCGCCACAGCGCCGCGAGGGGATCGTAGTTCGCGTCCACCACCCGCTCCTTGAGCGGGATGATGGCGTTGTCCGTGATCGTGATCGACTCGGGACAGACCTCGGTACAACACTTCGTGATGTTGCAGTACCCGATCCCTCCTGCCTCGCGGAGATACGACCGGCGGTCCGCCTCGTCGAGCGGGTGCATTTCGTACACCGCGGCGCGCACCAGAAACGCGGGGCCCATGAACTCGGCGTGCTTGCCGTGCGCGCGCAGCACGTGACATACGTCCTGGCAGAGGAAGCACTCGATGCACTTGCGGAATTCCTGGGGCCGCTCGACCTCGTACTGATACATCCGCCAGGTACCATCCGGCGCGTCGGGGGCGCGGGGCTGGAACGCGGGGATCCGCTTGTTGACTTCGTAGTTCCAGGACACGTCGGTCACGAGGTCCTTGATCACGGGGAACGCTTTCATCGGCGTCACGGTGATCGTCTCGCCGGCCTGATAGTCCGATATCCGCGTCATGCACATCAGCCGCGGCTTGCCGTTGATCTCGGCGGAGCAGGACCCGCATTTCCCCGCCTTGCAGTTCCAGCGGACGGCGAGGTCGGGCGCCTGCTCGGCTTGAATGGCGTGCACCGCGTCCAGCACCACCATCCCCTCCCCCGCGGCGACCTGATACTCCTTCAGCTCGCCCTGCTGCCGCGTGCCGCGGAACACCCGGAAGCGGCGCTGTTCCACCACGGTCAGGCTCCTTCCTTAATGAGCTTCATCAAGTCCGCCGGCAGCGGAGGCTGCGCCTCGCGTCGTACCACCATGCGGTCCCCTTCTTTTTTGATGACGATCTGCTCACGTGCCTGGCGCTCGTCGGAGTCCGGGTAGTCGCTGCGGGTATGAGCGCCGCGGCTCTCGGTCCGCTCCAGCGCGGCGCGCGCGGTCGCCTCCGAGACCACGAGGAGGGACCGCAGGTCGATCGCGGTGTGCCAGCCGGGATTGTACTCGCGGCTCCCGGTGATCCCGACGTTCCGAGCACGTCGTTTCAACTTCTCGAGCTCGGTGAGCGCGGTTTCGAGGCCGCTCTTGTCGCGAATGATGCTGGCATGCCGCTGCATCACCGCCTGTAGCGCCGACTGCACCGCGAACGGATTCTCGCCGTCGCGCTCGAAGGGTTGGAGCGCCTCGCGCATCGTCGCTTCGACTGCGGCGTCCGGGATGGACGGGGGTCCCCCCCGCTTCGCCGCGGCGTGCAGCCCGGCCCGACGCCCGAAGACCAGCAGGTCGCTCAGCGAGTTCCCGCCCAGCCGGTTGGCCCCGTGCATGCCGCCCCCGACCTCGCCGACCGCGAATAGCCCGGAGACGGTCGACTCCTGCGTTTCGGCATCCACCTTCACCCCCCCCATCATATAGTGCGTGGTCGGGCCGATCTCCATCGCGTCCTTGGTGATGTCGACATGCGCCAGCTCTTTGAACTGGTGATACATGCTCGGCAACTTCTGCTTGATGTAGTCGGGGCTCTGCTTCGAGGCGATATCGAGCAGGACGCCTCCATGCTCCGTCCCACGTCCCTCGGCGATCTCGCGCACGATCGCCTTCGCCACCACGTCGCGGGTGAGGAGCTCGGGTGGCCGGCGATTCTGCTTGCGATCGCCCTTCACCCACGCGTCGGCTTCCGCTTCCGTCTCGGCGAAATCCCCCTTGAACATCTCGGGCATGTAGCGGAACATGAACCGCTCGCCCTTCGCGTTCTTGAGGACGCCGCCTTCGCCGCGCACCCCTTCGGTCACGAGAATGCCGCGCACGCCGGGTGGCCAGACCATGCCGGTGGGATGGAACTGCACGAACTCCATGTCGATCAGCTCGGCGCCGGCTGCGTAGGCGAGTGCGTGGCCGTCCCCCGTGTACTCCCACGAATTGCTCGTGATTTGCCACGCCTTGCCGATGCCGCCGGTCGCCAGGACGACGGCGCCGGCGCGAAACAGGACGAAGCGGCCGGTTTCGCGGAAGTAGCCGAGCGCTCCGGCCACTCGTCCGCCCACCACGAACAGGCGCACAATGGTGCATTCCATGTGGACGTCGAGTCCGGAGTGCACGGCGCGGTCCTGGAGCACGCGGATCATCTCCAGCCCGGTGCGGTCACCGACGTGGGCCAAACGACTGTAGGTATGGCCGCCGAAGGGGCGCTGATTGATGCGGCCATCGGGCGTGCGATCGAACAGCGCGCCCCACGCCTCGAGCTCCTTGATGCGGTCGGGCGCTTCCTGGGCGTGGATCTGGGCCATGCGCCAATTATTGTGCATCTTGCCGCCGCGCATCGTGTCGCGGAAATGCACGCGCCAGTTGTCTTCCCCCATCACGTTGCCGAGCGCCGCCGCGGCGCCCCCCTCGGCCATCACCGTGTGGGCTTTGCCGAGCAGCGATTTGCAGACCAGGGCGACTTTGGCTTTTTGGGCGCTGGCTTCGATGGCGGCGCGCAGGCCCGCGCCGCCGGCGCCGATCACGACGACGTCGTAGTCGTGCGTCCTCAAGTCGGCGGCGGCCACTAGAAGAGTCGCACGTCGCGGATGACGCCCATCGCGCACAGCCGGATGTAGACGTCAGTCAGCGCGACCGAGAACAGCGAGCACCAGGCGAACAGCATGTGGTGGCGGTTGAGCGCGCTGACGCCGCGCCACGTGTGGAACCGTGCCTTGCCTCCCCGCGCGCACGAGAAACAGTCGACCTGCCCGCCGACGAGGTGCCGCAGAGAGTGGCAGCCGAACGTGTAACTCGCGAGCAGGACCACGTTGATCAGCATCACGAGTGTCCCGATGCCGATGCCGAATTCCCGTGGACCGGGTGAGATGGCGCCATCAGGCATGACGCCGTTGACCGGCCAGCGCGCGGCCTCGATCACGTCGTAGCTGAGAATGAAGATGAAGACAACCGCCGCGTACATGAAAAAGCGGTGCACGTTCTGGAGAATGAACGGAAACCTGGTCTCGCCCGTGTAGCCGTGGCGCGGCTCTCCCACGGCGCAGGCGACCGGGTCGAGGAAAAACGCGCGATAGTAGGCTTTGCGGTAGTAATAGCAGGTCGCCCGGAAGCCGAGCGGGAAGATCAGGATAAGGAAGGCCGGCGAGAAGGGAAACCACGGCGCATTGAGGAGCGGCGAGTAGAACG
>WNFY01000121.1_pt1 | contig 54924 bp, 56 predicted proteins | sample 5400091 | NCBI WGS metagenome assembly WNFY01 (sample SAMN13153364, study PRJNA577476) | soil metagenome | isolation source: 60 cm soil or saprolite under grassland replicate 1 | place: USA:California | collected 2016-06-15
GCATGCAACCTTTGCATCGCGAAGCTGCGGTCTACCACTGAAGTGAAAACCGCAACGGCAAGCACCAGCAGGGTCACCGCGCTGACCCCGGTGATACCAAGCGTCGATGTGCTCACCGCATGAGTCGTGACCGGGACGATCGGCGAAGACATAAAGCGCGCCGCCGCCATCCCGGTGTAGTGCATAACAGGTATGGCGGCTCCCATTACGATTGCGGTACCCACCTTCCACAGGAACGAGCCATTCTTCTCTTCCCGCAAACGGAACGTGAGCCACAGGGCGGCGAACGAAATGAGGATGGCAAACACAATCGACAACGCCAGAAGCCACGAATCGTAGGAGCACATGGCCGCCATGCGCATGGCGGCCATTCCCGTGTAGTGCATGGTCGCGATGCCGCTGCCCATGATGACGCTTCCGGTCAGAACCTGGGGCCAGCCCATTCGCTCTCGGCTCACCACGAAAAGCGCGACTGCAGAAGCAAAGATTGCTGCCAGCAGTGAAAGCAACACCGTCGGCCAGTCATAGAGCACGACCACCGGCAGGCGGAAGGCCAGCATTCCGATGTAATGCATGGACCAGATACCGACACCCATGGCGGTCGCTCCGCCAGTGAGCCAGACCACGCGAATGCGCCCCGCTGCAGCGGTGATGCGCGCTGCCAACTCAAGTGCGGCGTAGGAGGCAAAGATTGCGATCAGGACCGAAAGCGCCACCAAGTGGTAGCTATAGGAACCGACCATCGATTTGGAAGCATCGATCATCGCCGAATGTGGGGAGATGAAAGGAACAACGCGAAAAATAGAACTCCCACGTTATGGCAAATATCTTAAAGGAACACGGCACGCGGCGGCACAGTTTCTTTCATCTCCGAAACCCTTTGCCGGACGGCCTCGCGCCCATTGACGTTACTCCTCGACCGGTGCAAATCGAGGTCAGTCATAAAGTGCTGGCGATCGACTGAAGAGACTGAAAATAAAGGATGTTAGGACGGTTTCATTTCGGAATTGAGTTTTGATCCCCACCACCATGCTTGAATTGACAAATCTTACACAGGGTTGGTGGCAGGCTATTGTCCACGCGATGATGGACTGGCTTCAAAGTGCGCAGGTAGCCGAATATGGCCTTGAGGTCGTCATCGCTATAGTCGTTGAAGAACGCGTACGGCATGATTCCGCTTAGCTTTCTGGCTTTCACATGTCCAGTGCGAATGGCGGAGATGAATAAGGCTTCGTCGTAGTACGAGATTCCGGAAGGATCCGGAGTGATATTCGCGCTGGCCACGGAACCGCCCGGCCATTCAATGGGAAAGCCTCCCGCATATTCCATTCCCGGGACTGCTCGTCCTTTGGAGGCGGGAGTATGACACTCGGCGCATATGGACTGCGTGACCAGATATTCGCCCCACTTAAGGCGGTCGCTGGGATCGGGTTCAGAAACTGGTTCAGTAACCGGCTCAGGCGCCGACCGGATCAGATATTTCACCGGGAAAATGATCTGCGATGGCGCCTGTTGGTGGCGGACAGCCGGGAGCGAGCGCAGATAGACAATCAGGGACGCCAAATCCTCGTCCGGCATTTTGCGGAAAAATGAATACGGCATCATGGGAAACAAAGCGCGTCCGTCGTGGCCGACGCCCTCACGGATCGCTCTGGCAAGCTGGTCGTCACTCCAGTTGCCGGACCCAGTTTCGGGATCGGGGGTGAGATTGGGAGCGACCACGCGCCCGGGCATATCGAGAAACGGCATCAGGTCTCCGCTGAACTCCTTGCCGGGAATGAGCGGCACATCCGCTGCCGCCCAGTCATGTGGAGAGTGGCAGAAGATGCATGCTCTGGTGAGAGCGACGTGCTTTCCCCGCACCAGCCGTTCGGGAGTGCTTTCAAACTTCCTGGACGTAAGTCGGCGCGCCCGCGGACCAATCAACGGACGCCAGCCGATGGTGAAAGTGATTGCCGCGGTGAGCAGAAGGCACAGCGCAATCACAACATACCCGGTAATTTTTAGGATCTTTTTCATCATCCCGCAGAAACAACGTGTGGAGACCGCCAGTCACTCGAAATCTAACTGCGGACGGGCCAAGCCCCGTCACCACACCTGAAGTTATCTCTTCTTGCTGGTTGGCTTTGCTGTTTTCTTTGACGGATGTTTTATTTTGCTTTTTACTACTTTTGGGGGCGGCGGTGTCTTGGCCGCCACAGCCTTGGCCGGTGGCGGTGGCGCTGTCGTCTTCTTCCCCGCCGTCGACACCCTTGCCACAGGTTGGACCGCAGGCGGTGTTTTCCCGTCCGGGGCAGAGGTTGCCGCCACCGGGGCAGCAACTTTTCCCTTCTTCTTGCCAGGCACTGGCGCAACGGTTTGTCCCGCAGCGGCTGCCACGGCCTTGGCTCGTCCGCGCCTTACAGGAGGCGGCGGAGGAGGCGGGGGCGGAGGCGCTAACGGCTTCAAGTACTTCAAGGTTTCGGTCCGTGAGCGCAGTCTTCCATCCAGCAACAGCATGAAGACATCGTTCGCAATCTTTGGATACTCCGGCATTTGCGGCGTGATCAACAGCTCCGTCATCTCCGGCAAGGGAATCTTCTGTTGCACCTGCCGCCACTTGGTGAAGAAATTCTTGATCTTCTGCTGCACCGCCTGTTGGCGCGAGGTCAGAGACAAGAACAGGATCATCTCCGGTCGCGCTTCCGACAACAATTTCCAGGTGCGCGACGGAGTTGCTGCCTCTTTGCCGGTCAGGCGTTTGGCCAATTCCTTGGCGTGGTCTTCAATGTCGCGCCAGGCTTCGACCAAATCCTTGCGAGGAATAAGCTTTTGGATATCGCTGATTTCTTTGTTGCTGAGCCGCGACGTCAGGAAGTACATCGCAGCCGGAGCGGTGTCTGGCTGATACCCCAACTCATTCATCTGCTGTCTGGTCTTAAGCAGTTGGGACAGGTTCGCCGTATCCACTTTTGCGCTGCTCCAATGCGCGCTCAGGACCTTGAGCCAGCCTTCTTTCTCAAGAATCTTCAAAACGTTAAGCGGATCTTCTTCATAGCCCAACTGGGCGAGTTCGAGCCCGATCGCCTTGTTGGTGATGTATTCGATGTAATTGTTCTCTTTGGCCGATTCGTAGCGCATCTGCGTGCGCTCCTCAAGCGGCCAGTGAAAGCGCGCCGCGAACCGGGTGGCCCGAATCAGCCGCGATGGATCTTCCACGAAGGCGTAGTTATGCAAAACGCGAATCAGCTTGGCTTCAATGTCGGCCATGCCGTTGAAGGGATCCATCAGCAGACCTCGGGACCCCTCATTCAGGGAGAGCGCCATGGCATTGATGGTCAGATCGCGACGGCGCAAATCCTCCAGCATCGTCGCAGGAGAAACGACGGGCGGTTTGCCGGTTTTTTCATAGCGCTCGAAACGCGCCATGCTGATTTCCGCGCGCACGTTTCCCGGCAAAGTCAGGTATAGGGTCTTGGTGTCCTCGTCTGTGGCGACGACCCGCGCCCCAGCCTTCTCCAAATCCTTCTGAAGCTTGAGTGAATTGCCCTGAACGGTAAAGTCGAGATCGCGGATGTTAAATCCGCTAATGATGTCGCGGACCGCGCCGCCCGCCAGATAAATATTCATCCCGGCATCTTTGGCTATGCCTTGGACAAGGGCGACTCCGCGCTGCTGGTCCGGCGTGAGCCGGGTTTCCATGGTGTAGATGTAATCAGCCATGCCGTTCGACGACTACGCTGCCTTCCTCGTTTTCCACAGATTATCCTAGTTTTCCACAGGGGTATCCTGCGGGTAACCGGGAGCCCCCGCCATCTGGACCTAAGTGGCTCTATCCACGAGGCTTAGTACAAAGCTGATGGGACAAGGCAAGCTACAGAAAATAACACAACGTTAGCAGTTTGGCTACTGGAACCTGTAACATACGCGATTCGGGCCGGAAAAGTGGGAAAATCACACAGAAAGCCTCATGCCCTCGACTCACAAAAAAGTAGTGGTGCGCAAACTGGATCGGGATTCATTGAACGGCTACGTTTCCCCAGCGGACTTCATCCGGGAAGGCAAATTGGACCTGCTGAATACGTCGGGCAACGTGGTCACTATCGATTTGAAGGACATCAAAGGGATTTATTTCGTCCGCGAGTTTGGGGACTCTGACTCGCAGGCTCGAAAGACCTTTACTACCCGGCCCCGGACTGAAGGACTCTGGGTTCGTCTCAGGTTCAAGGACAACGAAGTCATTGAAGGCATGATGCCCAATGATCTGGGTCTGACCATGGCCGAAGGTTTCTTGCTCAATCCTCCGGACTTGCGCTCCAATACACAGCGGATTTTTGTACCCAGGACTTCAGTTGAATCGTTGACGGTGTTGGCGGTGATCGGAACCGCCAGGCGCCATAAGGCCGCTCCCGATATCCGGCAGGTTCCGATGTTTGGCGAATAGGGCAGTTCCGTATCTGAGATTTCTTAACCATGATTTCTTAGCCATGATCACGAAACGCTTTCCGGCAGTCGCTGTATTGTGTCCGATTGTGCTGTTGTTCGTGTTGTCGATGATCGGCTTCGGCGAGAGTAAACCGCAACCGTTCCGCAACTGGCTGAAAGGCGCTTCGCCGCAGGAAGTCGGAAAACGTGTGGCAGAACGCTTCCTCTCAGCCAAAAGCACACTGAATACAAAAGATGCAGTTTATCCGGTGATTTGCACCTGGTACGGCGCGCTGACATTTGCGCAACTCTCCGGGGACAAAGAACTGACGTCGAAGCTGCGCGGGCGTTTCGATGAACAGTGGACGCCCGAAATCTCGACCCTGATCAACCAGCACCGTCACGTGGACTTTTCGATGTTGGGCTCGGTGCCTTTTGAAATCTATATTCAGACCCGGCAAGCTCGCTATCTCGAGGCGGGAAAAATGTGGGCCGACCGGCAGTGGGAAACCTCGAGTCCGGATGGGCTTACTCCTGAAACCCGCTTCTGGATCGATGACATGTACATGATCACCATCCTGCAGGTGCAGGCCTATCGGGCCACTGGCGACGAGAAATATCTGAACCGCGCCGCCACAGAGATGGTGGCGTATCTGGACAAACTCCAACAACCCAATGGCTTGTTCTATCACTCGCCCGACGCACCGTTTTTCTGGGGACGTGGCGATGGCTGGGTGGCGGCGGGGATGACCGAATTATTACGATCGCTTCCCCAGAACCATCCGCAGCGTGATCGCATCCTGACGGCTTATCGCAAGATGATGACCTCATTGCTCCGCTACCAGCGCCCGGATGGGATGTGGCGGCAGTTGATTGATCACCGCGAAGCCTGGCCGGAGAGCTCGTCCACTGCCATGTTCACCTTCGCCATGATCACGGGAGTGAAAAACGGCTGGCTTAGGGAAAAACCGTATGCCAAGGCAGCCCGCAAAGGCTGGTTGGGGCTGGTCAGCTTTCTGGATGGGAACGCGGACATCAGGAATGTTTGTGAAGGCACCGGAAAGAAGAATGACTTTGATTATTATCTGAAACGTGCTCAGCTGACTGGCGATCTCCACGGTCAGGCGCCACTGCTGTGGTGCGCCTCGGCATTTTTGCGCTGAATCGCAGAAAAACTGAACGGCCTACTTTTCTATGAAACTCTCACATCTCGCATCTACACTAAACGCCCAGCTGGAAAATGGTCCTCCCGATACCGAAATCACCGGCGTGGCCGGTATCGAAGAAGCCGGGCCCGGCCATGTCACTTTCGTCGTCAACCCTAAGTATGCGGCGGTGGCGAAGACCACGCGGGCTTCGGCGATTATTGTGGACGAGAACTTCCCTGCCGTCTCCACGGCGATATTGCGAAGCAAGAACGCGTATCTGGCTTTCGCGCGGGCGATTGAACTCTTCTATCAGCCTCCGCAATATTCGCCCGGGATCCACCCGACTGCCGTCATCCACGCTTCCGCCAGGATTGGCGCTAACGCGCATATTGGGCCTTATGTGGCCATTGACCGCGACGTCCAGATTGGTGAAAACGCGGTATTGCTTGCGCATGTGGTCCTCTACCCTGGAGTCGTTATCGGAGATAACTTTTTTGCCCATGCGCATTCGGTAGTTCGCGAGCACTGCCGGCTGGGGAGCAACGTCATCCTGCAAAATGGGGTGATCGTGGGATCGGACGGATTTGGATTTGCCAAAGATGATGCCGGGCACTGGTACAAGATTGCGCAGTCCGGCCCAACGATTGTTGGAGACAACGTCGAGGTGCAGGCCAACTCTTGTATTGACCGCGCGAGTGTGGGCGCGACCCGCATCGGCAATGGAGTGAAGATCGATAACCTGGTGCAGGTTGGGCACGGATCGCGAATCGGTGAAGATACGTTACTTTGTGCGCAGGTCGGGCTGGCCGGATCGACCGAGATCGGCAAGTCCGCGATTCTTGCCGGGCAAGCCGGCGTGGCGGGTCACTGCAAAGTGGGAGACGGAGTGATCATTACGGCACAAAGTGGCACGCATGGAGACATCGCCCCAGGATCCATGGTTAGCGGATCGCCCGCGTTCGATCACAAACAGTGGCTGCGTTGCACAGCTGTATTTCCCAAGTTGCCGGAAATGGCGCGGGATCTTCGAACAAAAACCAAGTCTTGAGCCGCACAGAAAGCCTTAGGCCTTCCGGACCAGTGGCTGTCCCTGCGACTGAAATGCCTCCGGCAGTCCGGAGTTGATTACTTCCCTCACTTTAGCTTTCAAGGCATCGCGGTCAACAAAATCCTTCGGTTCGATCGGATCGTGAAAAATAACCTGTACATCGCACGGCTTGATCGAAAGGCGTCCTTTGGGCATGGCGTAGTGAGTGCCCACAACCGTTACCGGCACAACCGGCACATTACATTCCACGGCTAAATAGAATGGGCCTTTCTTGAACGGAATCAGTTTGCCCTCGAAAGAGCGGCCGCCTTCCACGTAAATCGTCATGTTGATCCCCTTGCGGATCACATCCGCCGCCGCTCGAACGGCGCTGATGCCTGCGTCGCGGTTCTTGCGGTCGACCGGCACCAGAGACCCCATGCGCAATGTCCTTCCCAGCAGAGGGATATCGAACAGCTCCTTTTTCGCCATGACCGAGGTCCGGCGCGGAATCAGCGGCAACGTCAATGGCGGATCGAGGTTGGAGACGTGGTTGGACATAAAAATGTAGGTGCGGGAGGTATCCAGCTTTTCCAGGCCCACGGTGTGTATGCGAACTCCGCTGAGGCGCACGCCGGTGATTGCGGCCCACATGCCGACACGATAAAGGAAGTTGACGTTCCCGCTGAGGAACGTCCAGGGAAAACAAAACAAGACAACCGGCACCATCATCAGCGTCCAAAAGCCGAGCATGATCACGGTGCGGATCAATGGCGGTCTCCCGGCGTTTCCGGGTCTCCCTTGAGCCATGCCGCGCGGCGGGCTTTTTGCTGCGAAGCTATGTGGTCCATATCGTTGAGTTCAAAATGCAGTTCTTGAGTGGCACTCACTTTCCATTCTAGGTCGCGTTTGCCCAGGGCATTCTTGATTTGCAAGCGCAGCATATCACCAGCACGCAACCGAGCCAGCTGGGCATTGAAGTCCCGCGAAGTGGCATGGCCGTTGATCTCGACGATTGAATCCCCAGCGCTGAGGCCGGCACGTTCGGCCGCACTGCCGCGCTCTACGGAAACGACAACCGGAGGCATGCCGAAGTTTTGCACCAGTGCAAAGCCGGGATCCGCGACTTCAATCGATTTCTGTTCCAGGCGTAGACCTACCGTCCTAAAGTAGTCGTTCCATGGAATTGGTTTGGTGCCGGACACATAACTCTGAAAGAATTCCTTAAAGTCGCTGCGGGTCACGGCTTCGACGGCTTGCCGCACACCTTCAGAGTCAGGAAAGAACCGCGCCTTCTGCACGTAGTTGGCATCCATCCATCGGAAAACGTCGCGCAAAGAGGCGCTGCCTTGAGTGGATTCACGCATGCTCAGGTCCAGCAATACTCCCAGCAGTTCGCCCTTGTTGTAGTACGAAATGCTACGTTCCGGCGTGCGATAGAAGTTGTACTTTTCCAGCCATGCATCCAGGCTTGCCTCCTCTGCGGATTGCGCCAAGTGGGCCGGGCGGCGCTCATATTCTCCAATCGCAGCCGCCAGGTGGGAAAGAAACTGCGGTTCCTTGGTGAGCCCGGATCGCAGCAGAGTATATTGAGCAACTGTGTTGGTGAAGCCTTCGCAGAACCATAGGGACGGCGTGTAATTTTCCTTGGCGTAATCGCGCGGTTCGAGCGATTGCGGGCGTATGCGCTTTACATTCCACACATGGAAGAATTCGTGCGCGGTAACTTCCGCGAGCGATGAGGGATCATCACGCATGGTCTGGGCATTCACTTCGATCGCCGTGGAGAAGGAATGCTCCATTCCCCCTCCGCCTGGACCGTGAGGAAAATGATAGATGAACAAGAATGACTGAAATGGACGGTCATTCATCCATGCGGCTTCTGAAGCCACGATGGGGCGCACAATGGAGAGAACCTTTTCCATTTCATAGTCCGCGCGGTCTGCGTCCACCACAACCCGGTAGCGCGTTCCGGACTCATCGAAATCCGCTTCTTGAAACTCACCGAGCTCGACCGGCGAATCCACCAGGCGGTCATAGTTGTCGGCGAAAACTTGTCCGGAAGAAACCGTAAGAGCGGTGGCAATTCGCCAGCCCTCCGGTAGATCCGTGAAGCGTACCTGCATGGGAGTGAAACGCGCATCGACCGGAACCATCAAAACCTGGGCCAGATTGAAGAAACCGTGATGCGCGTTGAGTTCCGCGCCATAAGGGCCGGGAACATCGGCCAGGATTTCATACTCGATCTCGGCTCCGTGGGTCGCGCCACTCACATGCCACAAGCTCTTTTCTATGTTGTGGACTTGCAGGCGCTGTGGTTCGGAACTCTTTGCGCGTACCCAATTGACGTATTGAGAGAAATCGCGGACTTGATAGAGCGAATCCCAAACCGGCAACTGCAAATCCCGCTCGTCCGGTCCCGGGGGCAATTCGATTTTCACGTGGACTAAATGTGCGGCAGGATGAGCCAGGGAAACGATATAAACCGTAGCTTGGGTTTCCCCGAAGCAGAAATGCGAAACCAGAATACTGGCAAGAAAACAGAACGGGGTCCGCAACCAACCCAAGTAAAGGAATGCTGGCTTCGCCCTTTTTCGAGAAGCTTTCACGCCTGGGCCGTGGCCTCTTTGGAAGAATGGCCTTCCGCAAGAGATTTCAGACGATGCGGCAACCTTTCATAGATCCCGCCAAATCCACCGTTGGACAGGATGGCGACCACATCACCGGTACGCATTTCCGGGGCGACCGACTGCACAATTGCCTCTACATCCTGGACGACGCGCGCTCTGCGCCCGGCATTTTGAATCTGCGCCACCAGCGCGGCCACATCCATGCGCTCGGCTTCCGGAATGGCTTCCGAGCGGAATACCGCGGCAACGACCGCTTCGTCCGCCAGGGCCAGGCTGTTGGCCAGATCGTTTTGCAGCACGTTGCGCCGCAGGGTATTGGACCGCGGCTCAAGGATCGCCCACAACCGTGCTCCCGGATAACGCGAGCGCAAAGCTTTCAGTGTTCCCGCAATGGCAGTCGGGTGATGAGCAAAATCTTCAATGATGGTGATGCCATTCACCTGCGCGCGCACTTCCAGGCGGCGTTTGACGCTGTTGAATGACTTCAGAGCGCCGGCAATCGCATCCTTGGAGATGCCATAGTTGGCCGCCATCGCGGCAGCCGCGGTGGCATTCCAGACGTTGTATTCTCCACCCAGCGCAAATTCAAACTCTGCCCACGGCTTTCCTTCCCGCAAAACCGTCCACGATGTGCGAGTCCGCTCCAAGCGGAGATTCGTAACCTGCCATCCTGCCTTGGCGGTCGATCCATAACGTTCAACCGGGCAGAATGCGCGCGCGATGCAGCGTTCCACGCTCTCTCCGCTATCGAACGCAATCAGGCGCCCCCGCTTAGGAATCAGGTTCACCAGGCGTTTGAAAGAGGTTTCTACCGCGTCAAGATCTTTGTAAATATCCGCATGATCGAACTCGACCGAGGTCAGAATCACCGCATCTGGAAAGTAGTGCAGAAACTTTGGCCCCTTGTCGAAAAACGCGGTGTCATACTCATCTCCTTCAATAATGAAATGACTTCCCTGCTCCAGCTGAAAACTGCTGCCAAAGTTTTCGGCGATGCCCCCAATCAGGAAGGATGGTCTGAACCCTGCGCTGTGAAAAATCCAGGACAGCATGGAAGTGGTTGTGGTCTTGCCGTGCGTCCCGGCCACGACCAACACCTCTTTGCCGCGCAGGAATTCCTCGTGCAGAATTTGCGGCAACGAACAGAATGGAATCCGCTGATCCAGCACATGCTCAACCTCCATATTGCCGCGGGAGACCGCATTCCCTACCACCACCAATTCAGGACGCGGACTTAAGTTCGACTCAGCGAATGGCTGTGAAACCTTTATTCCCAGAGATGACAGAAAGTCCGACATGGGCGGATACGCCGCAGCATCCGAGCCGGTCACGCGAAAGCCGCGGTGCTGCAACATACCGGCGAGGGACGCCATCGCCGTGCCGCAGATTCCTATGAGGTGAATGTGCTTGTTCTTCATGATTCTCTGGGAGCGGTTGCGGGCTCCAATATCTGCAACTTTACTTTTTTTCCTGCCGATAGCCTGGCGCGCACCCCGATGGGTAGTGTTACATTTTCGCGCGAAACATGACCCGAGCGCAGCCCGTATGCAACCGGAATACCCAAGTCTCCCACAACCCGCAAGATTACCTCCGGTAGGGTGTAATCCTGATCGGAATTCTGGAAACAGTCCAGCATCTCGCCAAACACGATGCCCCGCACCGCCGACAACTTTCCCGCCAACTTCAGATGCATCAGCATGCGATCGATCTGATAGGGCTTGGCGTATACATCTTCCAGAAAAAGGATGGTGCCAGAAGTGTGAATTTCGTATGGAGTGCCAAGCGACGCAACCAGGATCGAAAGGCAGCCGCCGTAGAGGATTCCTTCCGCCGTCCCCTGGACCAGCGTTTCGGCGCCTCCGGTAACTACCCATTCAGTCTGGTCTGCCATCGCCGCCTGCAACGAAGCCACATCAACGCCTCCTGCTACCGCAAAATCCTTGGCAACCATCGGCCCGTGGAAGGTCACCAGGCCAGCCGTATCTGCAAACCAGGTCAGTAAGCAGGTAATGTCGCTGTAGCCGATGAAGATTTTCGGCGTTTGAGCAATTTTCTGGATGTCCAACCTCGGGAGAAGATAATTTGCGCCGTAACCTCCTCGCGCGCAAATGATGGCTCGAACATCTTCGCGGGCGAACATCTGCTCGAACTCTCGCACCCGTCGGTCGGCAGTGCCGGCAAAATACAGATCCTGATCCAGAATGGAATCGAAATAGAAGGGTTTATATCCAAGCGTGCGGAGGGCGACGCATCCCGATTCGAGCAATTCAGACTTAATATTGCTCGCCGGGGCAAGGATGCCCACTGTGTCGCCCGGCCGAAGCGCCGGAGGCTTGATACGCGACTTGGGCGGTGCGGTCATCGAACTTAAACGAAGTATTCTCCTCGGCCAACCAGGTGTGCCGGGCCTCGTAGAAATACGTCTTTTTCCCAACGCACAGTCTGAACGCCACCCGGCGCGTGGACGCGGACGGTAGAATCAACTTGCTTTGTGGCAATGGCAGCAACCGCAGAAGCGCACGATCCGGTGCCCGAAGACTGCGTCTCGCCGACGCCGCGTTCAAAAAAACGCACTTCGATATTCTGCCTGTCTTTAATCACCACAAACTCGATGTTCATCCCTTGCTTGAAGTTTTCCGCGTGCCCGATACGCGATCCCTTGGCCTGCCAGTCCGAGGGAAATTCAGATACAAAGACTACAAAATGGGGATTCCCCATGGAAACCGGAACTCCCCGAACTTGCCCGGAGGGGATCTTGATGGAGATTTCGCTCTCCACCCTGGGCTCGCCCATCGCGGTTTCAAATTCATAGCCCGATTCATTGTGCGAGGTCAGCGCGCAGGTCTTCAAGCCGGCGTCGGTGCGAATGACAATTTTTTCTTTCTTTAGCTCGGCACAGAGATACGCGGCAACACAACGCGTGCCGTTCCCTGAGATTTCCGCCTCTGAACCGTCTGCGTTGAACAGGCGCGCGCGAATGTCCGCCTCAGGATCGGGAAATAGCCATTCGACGCCATCCGCGCCAATCCCCTGATGCCGATCACAAATGCGGCGGCTGAAGTCTGCCATGTCTCCGGGAGCAAAAAAACCCTCAATCACCAGGAAGTCGTTGCCGCAGGCGTGTGCTTTAACAAAGGGGACCATGGTCGCAGAGGTTGTCATTCGGATGCCGCGCGCTGACGTCCGCGTTCAAAGCGGTTTTCCAGCCTGCCCAGCACGGCCAAAGCAATCAGCACTACGATGGTGGCGAATGTTGCTGTCAAATAAAGTCCGGCGCCCGCCGCCATGCCGATGGATGCAGTTACAAAGATAGTGGCCGCGCTGGTAAGCCCGACGATCGAACCGCGTTCACGCAGGATCGTTCCAGCGCCAATAAAACCGATGCCGGGAATGATCTGGGAGGCAATGCGGACGTGGTCTCCGCCGAACTTGTCCGCCAGTTGGACCGATAGCACGGTGAACATGGCGGCGCCGAAACACATCAGCATGTTGGTGCGCAACCCAGCGGCTTTGTGACGCCATTCCCGCTCCAGCCCAATGAGACCCCCGAGGAATGCGGCCAATACCAGGCGCACGATGGTGGAACCGAGGATGGTCCCCATTTCCGTCCGCAGCAAATCGATGCTGTGTCCAAAGGCTTGCACAAGTTTCTGTTCAGAAGTTTACCATCGTCGAAACCTGCGCCAGCCAGGGAGCGATTGCGGTAACCCGTGTGATTACGGTTGGCGGGTCTGATAAATGGCCGCTTGCGGCTGACCATCAACATGGATGATGACCAGCGGCTTCAGTCCGGCTTTGTTTGCGGCTGCATCCACGGCATCATGCTCCATTGCAATGACATAATCGGCGTATTCGGATGGATTCGCCAACGCGTGTTCCCAGAGGCCATCGGGGTCACTCGGTTGCATCCAGGTGCGGTGATTGCCTTCGTAGATAATTCGGCGGATAGGAATACCGGCTCGCTGCAAGGCACCGCCACGGTCTCCTAAATACATAAGAATTGAAGACTGCCTGGGCAGGCGACGGAGGTGTGTGGCCAGCTCTGTTTCCAGCGCAATTCGCGTTCGCGAATTGACCCTGCCCTCGCTAAACGAGATCGGTTCCTGATGGAGGGCCGTAGTGTAACTTCCGACGATCAAAATACCCACTGCGCCTAAAGCGATCCATCTTGAGATTGGACCACGAAAAAACTCCATTCCCCAAAACACAGCCAGTGCGACAAACACCGCAAACACGGGCAGGAGTTCAATGCCATAGCGGACGTTGTAGTAGGAGTGCGGCCACCAGGGAGGCAAGAATATCGGAACGCCCCCGTGCGCGATGGAAAGTGTATAGAACGGCAACGGACTCCACAGCAAGAGCAGCGGCCCTAAGCGACGGTCGAACAGCAGCACGGTGGCCGTCCCCAGCAACGCGAGCGCCAGCCATAAACGATGCCAGTTACTGAGCATGAGGTTGAGTTCCCCAGCCTTCACAAAGAAGCTTGCCGCGACCGGCAGATTGCCAGCGCCCGGATGAGCTGGAGCGCCCGGAGTTGCAGTACGCTGCTCGATGGCTTTGGCGGAATATGGACCATTGGCGAACTCCAGCGGGTTGCGGTAAATGACCGCGTTGTAGACCAGCCATAAAACCGGGGCCGCGGCGGCGATCAAGACGAACTTTCGTAGTCCGGAATTCGAGATGACGCTGCGAATCCCAGTGCTCCTCCACACCAGGAAAGTGGCGAGGGCGCACATCACCACCGCAAGAAACCAGCCGTCGTAGCGCGTAAGGCACGCTGCCGCGAGGCAGACGCCGCATTTCACTAACGATCGACGATTTGGCTCATCTGTTTTCAGCGCTTGAACGAACTCGCTGAAATACACGACCGCCCAGAGAAAAAACGCGAGGTACAGCGGCTCAGTCAGCGCGGTGGATTGGAGGTACAGCAGGTTTGGGTTTGCCGCAAAAATGATTGCAGCCACCCAGGCGGCGATTCGCTCATTCACTTTCGCGACCGATTGGATGCTCAATACTCCCCGAACCAACCGGAACATGCCGACCACACTGAACCCGTAACACGCCAGCGAAGGAATGGAACCGCCCACTCCGCTGCTCCAAGCCGTATCGGAGATGAGAAACAGCATCATAAGGATGTGCGGCAGCGGCAGCCACACAGTACCTAGCTGTAACGGGCCTGGAGTACGGGAATCAAAAACGCGGCGGGCGATATTGATGTGGGCGACAGCATCGCCATAGAACAGAATCTGGCCGCGGCCAAAATAGACAAGAAACGCGATCAGGGAAACACAAGCGGCCAAGCCCGCGACCAGGCGGGTCTCGTCATCCCAGTGGCGAATAGCTGGGTTTTTCATTCCAGGTTTTTCAGTCTAAGTGCGTCAATTCCCGGAAAATCTCGAAGCGCGCGTCGATCTCTTCGCGGGTAAGCGATTGCAGGCGTTCGGTGCCGAATTTTTCCACAGCGTACGATCCCATCACGCCCCCATAGAACAAAGCTCGCTTGATCACTTCGCGATTTACTTCTCCCTGTGACGCGATGTAACCCATGAACCCGCCGGCAAAGGAATCGCCGGCGCCGGTGGGATCTTTCACTTCGTCAATCGGAAGCGCCGGCGCGCGGAAAGGATGGCTGCCAATGCCGAATGCGCCTTCACGGAAGAAAATTGTTGCCCCATACTCGCCATGCTTAATGACTAAGGCCTGCGGCCCCATGGCAAGAACTTTGTTGGCTGCGCGAAGAAGGTTTTTCTCTCCTCCGGCCAGCATTTTGGCTTCTCCGTCATTGATCAGGAGAATATTCACCAGCTTCAAGGTTTCGCCCAACTCTTGGCGCGAACCCTGTATCCAAAAGTTCATGGTGTCGCCGCCGGTGAGAGCAATACCATCCATTTCCAGCCGGACGGCGGCCTGAAGACTGGGGTGGATATTGCCCAGGAACAGGACCTTTGAGTCCAGGTATTCCTTGGGAATCCGCGGCTGGAATTTCTCGAAGACGTTGAGTTCGGTAAAGTCGGTCTTGGCTTCGTTGAGGTTCTCCATGTATTGTCCGCCCCAGCGAAAGGTTTTGCCCTTAGCGTGCTCAATCCCACGGGTGTCGATCTTGCGTTTCCTGAGGATGTTCTCGTGCTCGGCGGTGAAGTCTTCGCCCACCACCGCAACCACGCGGACGTCCGTGAAGTAGCTGGCGGACAGCGAAAAATAGGTGGCAGAGCCGCCCAGTGCGTTCTCCACGCGTCCCGCAGGTGTGGCAATGGAGTCAAATGCAATCGAGCCGACCGCAAGTATGCTCATGAGGACTTTTTATCTCCCAAGGTGTTTATCGAGAATCAGCGACAGTTTCTTACGGGTTGCTGCTGGAATCTTCTTTCGGTCGGTGAGGATCGCATGCGCCAGGGCCGCGCCGCATTTGCACCCGCGCTGCTTGGGCATGGCAGCGACAGATTCTCGCACAACCTTCGCGGCGTTCTCAGCATTCTTGAGCAGCACGGCAACGATCTGGTCCACGGTCACCGAATCGTGGTGCGGATGCCAGCAGTCGTAGTCGGTGACCATCGCCACCGTGACATAGCAGATCTCGGCTTCGCGCGCGAGTTTGGCTTCCTGCAAGTTGGTCATGCCGATCACATCCATGCCCCAGCCACGGTACACATTCGATTCCGCCTTGGTGGAAAACTGCGGGCCCTCCATGCACACATAAGTACCGCCGGCCTTGCCGGTGACTCCGGCTTTCTGGCAAGCCGTTTCGACCGTATGAGCGAGTTCCGGGCAGATGGGGTCGGCAAACGCGATATGGGCGACAATCCCGTTGCCAAAAAAAGTATCGATGCGATGACGGGTGCGATCGAAGAACTGGTCGGGGATCAGGAACTCAAGCGGCTTGTGCTCTTCTTTCAGAGAACCAACTGCGGAAACTGAGACGATTCGTTCCACTCCCAGTTTCTTGAACCCATAAATATTCGCGCGGAAATTCAATTCGCTGGGAAGAATGCGATGGCCGCGCGCGTGGCGAGCCAGAAATGCAACCTTGCGGCCTTCCAGCGTGCCCAGGACGTAGGCGTCCGACGGGCTGCCAAACGGCGTGGTGACTTTGACTTCACGAATCCTGGTCAGTCCGGGCATGGAGTAAAGCCCGCTGCCCCCGATAATGCCAATTTCTGCCTTGGACAAGAGTCCCTCTGTAAATCAGGTTAAAGATGAAGAGAAATTATACAGAAGAGGACTGATTCGATATCTCCTCGCCTTCTGTGACATTTCTGCGACTTCACCGGTTGCGAGCCCTTGCCCCTCCCTGGAAAATTGAAAGACTGAACCGGAGAGCGCGCAGAGAACGTCCGCAGAGGCCGCGGAGAAAACCAAGGCCATTCTCACTTAAAGAAGGTTTCATCCAGGCTTTCGCTGGTCGGCTCGTCGAGACTCTCGGCGACCAACACCATATCTTCATGGACATCGATGACCACAGGCCCTTCCTCGGTCAGCCAGCTATGGCGCCCAGTCAACGTAACCAGCGTACTCACATCGTCCAGTGGCTTCGTTTCTCCTTCGCCTACGCCATGGACGTGCCGGTAACGCTTCCAGAGTGCTTTGGCATAGATCGCGGCGAATTCGCTGGCATGTTCACCATTCGCCCAGCGGGAAAGATAGAACAGGCCCAACGCAGCTTGGGGATCGCCTTTTGGTCTGGCCGCGTAATAGTAGCCACCACGCCAGTGCGGATAGAGTTTGTGCGCTGCCTCCACTCCTGCGTATTGATCAATCAGCATGGCCACGTCGAACTCTCCGATGGAACCGATATCAACGCGGTTGTAGTTCTTAAAGATATGTTTCAGGTCCGGCAGCGGCAGCGGCGGGATGCGCTCTCCCGACAGATACGTATCCGGCTCCATAATTTGCCGCGTGCTGACAGGAGGGTTTTTGAACGTTTCCTGGTAGGCCTTGCTCGGGCCAACTTTTGTCAGCAGCGCCACTTCAAAGTCCAATCCGTAACGGTAGGGGAACGTCAGCGCCTCGCGAATGAAGTTGGGCGCATTGTGCATTTGCACCGAATCCGCGGTGCCGACCAGCATGCCGGCCTTTAGTGCTTCGACGATCTGGGGGGATGCCAGGATCGACTGGCCAGTCGGGGCCAGCATGTAGTCCACGAGAACCGCCGTGGCCTGCCCTTCGACTACCGCCTGGCGCACTGTACCGATTTCGTCGTTTTGGATTTCCGCCGCCGTGGGAGACTTGCGGTCCGCGGGGTCCTCAGAGGCCATCCATTTTCGCAGATTGAACGACTGATCCTGAAGAGCATGCGTCAGTTCATGGGCCAGAACCGGCCGTTGCTGCGCCGGGTCAATCCAGTTTAGGAGGTTGACGTACTTGGTTTTCGGATCGTAGTAGCCCGCGACCTGCTCGCGTAACAGGGCGACCAGGAATTTCTGCATGTTGAAATCACGAGGCAGCAGGCCGAACTTCTTCAGCACCAGTTCGGAGCGGCGAAAGCGCTCGGCATCCTTGTCTTTTGCCATGTTCTTCTGGACGAAATCCGCAACCTCATCGCGGCTGGTGAGCCTACGCTTGACTGCCTGCTTGATAGGGAGGCCGGTCTCTTTGCTGGCAAATTTCAGGATGTCATCCACCGACCGAAACAACTCCTGGGCTTCGGCAGGGGAAATTTCATGAGCGGTTTCGTTCCCTTCTGGAGCCTCCTGCGGGGCCTGAGCCCAGGACAAACTGATTGCGAGCAACAGCCATGCGAAGGGCAAACGCGTCGCCCATTGGTGATAAGTATTTTTCGGATGATTCATAAATTCGGAATTTCTAGTTGCGGATTTTCGCCGATTCACAAGGACAATCCTGGGGAATGAGCAGAGCTTCCCGTGGTTTCGAACGGCGACAATCTGCCATCATCCGCGGCTAACCGCATTTGCGATCCATTCTCCCGCCTCTCGTGTCCCAAGTGATCCGCCGACATCCTGGGTTGTCTTCTTCTGCCGCACTGCTTGCAAGACTGCGTCATCAATCTTCGCGGCTTCTTTGGCCATCCCAAGGTGGTCCAGCATCATCGCCGACGTGAGAATTGCGCCAAACGGATTGGCGATATTCTTTCCCGCAATTGGCGGCGCCGAGCCGTGTACTGGCTCAAACATCGAGGTCTTGCCGGGATGAATGTTCCCGCTGGACGCCATTCCCAATCCGCCCTGCAACGCAGCCGCAAGATCGGTAATGATGTCGCCGAACATGTTGTTGGTGACGATCACATCCAGGGAGCGCGGGTCGCGGACCATTTGCAGGCACAACGCGTCCACATACATGTGCTCGGCCTTGATCTGAGGATATTCGCCGCTGACCTCCTTGAACACGCGCTGCCACAGCCCATGGGCATAAGTAAGCACATTCGATTTATCCGCCATCAGCACACGGTGGCGGGGAGCACCGTCCTGTTTGGTGTGGCGTTCGCAATACTCAAATGTGTAGCGGATGATGCGTTCGACTCCTTTTCGAGTATTCACGTCTTCCTGCACCGCAACCTCGTCAGGAGTCCCAGGCTTGAAGCAGCCGCCGACATCTACGTAAACCCCTTCGGTGTTTTCGCGGATCACGACAAAATCCACATCCCCGGGCTCAACGTTCTTCAGCGGACACAGTGCCGCGTCAAGCAAACGCACGGGGCGGACATTGGCGTAAAGATCCATCTTGAAGCGCATGCCCAGCAGGATTTCTTTCGCATGGATATTTGAAGGAACCCGCGGATCGCCGATCGCGCCGACCAGAATGGCGTCAAAATCACGGGCCAGCATCGTGAAGGCATCCGGCGGGACGGTGACCCCGTCAGTGAGGTACCGCTCGGCGCCCCAATCAAAATGGGTCAGCTCAACCGGAGCGGCTGAAGCTTCGATCACTTCGACTGCCTGAAAGACAACTTCCTGGCCGATCCCATCTCCCGGGACTACGGCAATACGCTTTTTCGGATGCACCGGGGAAGATTATCAAGCGCCGGAGGCATTGTCATTTCATGGGTCGGACTTGGAAGGGTTTTGCTTGGATATAATTAAAGGAATGCAGGCCATCGCACAAAATGGCGGGATTTCGGCCACGTCGGGAAGCGCGCAGGCCGAATTCCAGGCTCTGATTTCAGGTTGTGGAGTCTATGAACTTGGTTCGCGGGCTAAGATCAAGCTCATAGGATCCGACCGGGTACGCTGGCTCAATGGCATGGTCACTAATAACGTCCGCGACCTGCCTGTCGGGCATGGTGTTTATGCGTTCCTATTGAACCCCCAGGGGCGCATCCTGGGCGATCTCTATGCCTACAACCGGGGCGAGTCGCTCTGGCTGGATACCGGCCAGGCACAAGTTCAAAAGATCCTGGAAGTTTTTGACCATTACATCATCATGGATGATGTGGAAGTCGAGAACCTCAACGATCAGTTCAGCGCGACTGGAATATCCGGCCCGAAGTCGTTGGCAGTGCTGCAATCGATTGGATTGCAGGTAGCCGACCTGCAACCTCTGGGGCTGTGTGAAGTGGTGTGGAACCAAATTCCCCTGACGGTGGTGCGCGGCGCAAGCGAAAAACGTGAGTCGTACGAGATCTGGTCATCACTCGAAATCTCGCAGCGGTTACTGGACGCGTTGGCACAAACCGGGGCGCATCCGGTCCACTCCGACACGTTGGAGGTTTACCGCATCGGATTGGGGATTCCACGGTACGGCCAGGACATTCGCGAGCGCGATCTGCCTCAGGAGACGGCGCAGGCAAGGGCCCTCAATTTCAGCAAGGGCTGCTACGTTGGCCAGGAAATTGTGGAGCGTATACGCTCTCGCGGCGCGGTCCACCGGACTTTCACCGGATTCATGCTTGAAGGGGGCTTGCCGTCGGTCGGGACCAAAGTCCAGATGGACGGAAAAGACGTGGGCGAAATCACGAGCGTCGCATCTTTGCCTTTGAGACAAGGCCATCAAGCAGTCGCCCTGGGATACATCAAGCGAGAGTCCGGTTCTCCCGGCAAGGAAGTTTCAGTGGACGGGAGAAAGGCCGTAGTGTCAGAGTTGCCATTCAAAATTGTTTTTGGATAGAAGGAAGTTGATTTCATGGCAGAAAAAAAGCAAGACAGTTTTGTCGTCAATGACCGCCGCCTGTTTACCACCGAGGGCGAACTTCGCAAGGATGTGACCGAGGAAACGGTCACAACTTCGCAACCAGCAGCCGAAGCAGCGCCGGTATCGGCCTCGCAGGCCGTCGAAGATCCCTCCGTGCCGCCTCCCCCCACCGACGCCGAGCAACAGCAACAGGCGGACGCTTACCGCAAATCGGCCAAAGACCTGGACACCCGTGTGGAGCTGAGCGGCCACTCTGCCAAAGAACTGGAAATGACATTCGAGCGTTTTCTGGCGTCCCTGTATATGAGCGCCATGCTCCAGATGGGACTGATGCATCAGGAAGGCGAGCAGCCGCGCATCGACATTGTGGGCGCGCGGCAAACCATTGACACCATCGGGTTAATTTCAGAAAAGACCAAAGGCAACCTGACATCCGCGGAACAAAACTTCCTGCAAAATTCGCTGTATGAGGTACGTATGGCATACGTGGAAGTCACCAACGCGCTGGCGCGGCCGCCGCAGGCCACAGGGACAGGGCCGGCCAAACGATGAAGGCAAGGCTCACCGTGCTGGGCAGCGGCACGTCGATGGGCGTGCCTACCATTGGGTGCGATTGCGCGGTATGCTGCTCGCCCGATCCCCGCGACCGCCGCACCCGGCCTTCCATCTCGATTGAGTACGGCGGCAAGCGGGTCTTGATTGACACTACCCCTGATTTTCGCGAACAGGCCATCCGCGAAGACATTCGCCAGTTGGATGCCGTGCTGTATACCCACGCCCATGCGGACCACATTCTGGGTCTTGACGATGTGCGGCCGTTGAGCTATCACCGTCCAAATAGAATTCCGCTTTACGCCCGCCCAGAGACGGGGGCGATCTTGCGCAACATGTTTCGGTACATTTTCGAAGCCGACTATAAGTTCGGCGGCTTGGCCCAGGTGGAACTAAACAACATTGATGGACCGATTGATCTTTTTGGCGCGCGCTTTGAGCCGGTGAGAGTCATGCATGGCGATGCGGAAATCATCGGCTTTCGTTTCGGCAGTGCGGCTTACCTGACCGATTTCAGCGCGATTCCGGAAGAATCATTCGCACAATTGCAGGACCTCGACGTTTTGTTCCTGGATGCGCTGCGCCACACGCCGCATCCGACCCATTCGACCGTAAACAAATCCCTGGAGATTGTGGAACGGGTGATGCCGAAGCGGACGTTTTTTACCCACATCTGTCACGACCTGCCGCACGAAGAAACCAATACCGCACTGCCGCCGCATGTCCGGCTGGCGTACGACGGGCTGAAACTCGAATTTGAGATCTAGTGGATCATGCAGGTCTTCCGTAAACTCGAGGATGTCCCAGACAATTTTGGCCCCACGCTTTTGAGCGTAGGCAATTTTGATGGCGTGCATCGCGCGCACCAGAGCGTAGTTGCGGAAATTGTTCGCGGAGCACAGCAGCGACGCGCCAGGGCATTGGCGGTCACTTTTGAGCCCCACGCGGCCCGCATCCTGCGCCCGGATTCAGATTTAAAACTACTCACTCCAACTCCGGAAAAACTGCGGCTGCTGGCAGAAACCGGCCTCGATGCAGTGATGCTCCTGCCTTTTACTCGCGATCTCTCATTGCTGACGCCAAGGCAGTTTGCCGAGAGAATCTTGAAAAAGAGATTTCACGCTTGTGAGATTCACGAAGGCTACAACTTCCGCTTCGGGCACAAGGCCGCCGGTGATACTGCACTGTTGACCGAATTTGGCCGCGAGATGGGATTTGCTGTAAAAGTCTATCCGGAGATGAAGTTGCGTGGCGAAACCGTGTCCAGTAGCCACATCCGCAAGCTGCTGGGCGCTGGCCGAGTCAGCCGCGCACGACATCTACTGGGGCGTACGTTCAGCATTCTTTCTACTCCGGGACGGGGACGCGGCTACGGCGCCAAATACACAGTTCCCACCATCAACTTAAGCCGCTACGAGGAACTCATTCCCAAGGACGGCGTTTACATTACCAGGAATCGAGTCGGCATGGAGTGCTTTGATTCAGTCACCAACGTGGGCAATCGTCCCACCTTCGGAGCCGAATCGTTTGCCATCGAAAGCCACTTGCTCAATTTTCATCCCATCGAGCTCACCCCTGAGACCGAGGTGGAAGTCTTCTTCTTGCAGAGGCTGCGGGATGAGATCAAGTTCCCGTCTGTGGAAGCGCTGCGTGAACAAATCGCGCGCGATGTCGGCCACGCGCGTAGATATTTTCATTTGTTGAAATCGCGTTCCGGAAGAAATTGACAGCATGAATCTGCGCAGATTGGCCGAGCGGATGAGCCGGGGAGTGGTGTTGCGCCGGAACCTGCCGCCCGAATTCCATCGCCTGCCCATGTATGTTTCGCCGGAGGCGGGTCTCCGTTACTGGCGCAGCCTGGACAAAGTGGATCCCTCACTCTTGCGGATGGTTCGAGAATTGGTCAAGCCGGGATCGACCCATCTGCTGCAAACTTCCCGGCGCATTGTTTGGTGTGAGGTGGCGCCACAAAATTCCGATGCGGTCGCGGCACTTTTGCGAAACCACCGCTACGATATCTACGAGGCAGATCAGGATGCGACTGATAGGAAACCTGTCAGGCGTGCGCCATGGAGCACGCTGGCCGTGCCTACTCCTTAGAACTCGGAGGCAAACCGGGTTCAAGCTCAGGCGTTCGCCGATTCGGAATCTGGATAGCAGCAATTGCACCCAGCACAAACACGATACCTAGAACCTGCAATGGCTTAACCGTCTCTCCTAACACGGCGGCAGCGATCACGATCGAGAACACCGGTTCCAGACAACTCACGATGATCGCGCGAGTCGGCTCAAGATAACGCAGGCCGGCGAAATAGAATGAGAACGGCGCCAGTGAGGAAATCAGGGAAAAAATCAACAGGAAGAGCCACTGCGCCGCCGAATAATGGGCGGTTACGATTTTCCAGGGAGGGTTCACCACTATCCAAAATAGCGCCGTGCCCAAAGTTGTGTAAAGCAAAACGATCCAGTGGTCATAGCGCGCCAAAAGAGTGTGACCGCCGATGTTGTAAAAAGCGAATGCAAAGGCTGCCAGCAGCGCCGCGCCCACGCCGATGGGATCCAGACGCAACTTTCCCGAGCCGACTCCCACCGCGATAGTAGTTCCAGTCACAGCGAGGACCACCGAAACCAGACGCGGCGGCGACAGCTTCTGCAAGCCTCGCGTTACTGTGTATAACAATACCCAAACCGGCGCGGTGTATTGCACGATGATGGCAATGGCCACACTAGTCCTCTGGATTGCCAGGTAGTAGAAAAAGTTCGAGGCCGCCACCCCCAGCACTCCGAGGGCAAATGCACGGCCAATATCGGGAGCCGGCATGCGCAATCGAAACCATCCCCGGAACAACAGGAGCACTGGGAAAATGATCAGGAAAGAAAACGTGGTTCGCGTCTGGGAAAGAATGAGCGGACTAATCGCATCAAATGCTCCGAACCTGGCCAGCCTGCCTGTGAACGCGGCGCGACCCAGGTTCGCGCTGATTCCCCAAAGAAATGCCGCCGTCGCGATGTACAGATAACCGCGAAGAGGATGGGATGGACGATTCAAAGGATCGTTCTCGCAGGCATACCTTCGTATTTTGCCATCCTTCCGCTAACCCAGGTATTCGATCTCGTACGTGATCTTCGCTGTCTTGGCCAACATGGCTGCGACCGAGCAATATTTTTCCTCGGACAGCTTCACTGCGTCTTCCACAGCCTTACGCGAAGCCTTTCCTCCCACCCGGTAAAGCAGCTTGATTTCCGTATACACCGCTGGCGGATCGGGAGCCCGCTCTGCTTTCGCGCTGACTTGGAGGCTGGTGAATGGCTCGCGTTTCTTGTGCAAAATGTTCACCACGTCATAGGCCGTGCACCCGCACAGCCCGATCAGCACCAACTCGATGGGAGTGCTAGCCGTTTTCGTTTCTCCCACCTCCATCACCACTGCATGACCTGAAGACGCCTGCCCAACAAAACGTTCGTGATCAGTCCATATCACTTTCGATTCAACCATGACTACCTCCTGTTATCAGTACTTGGTTCGGGATGAATGAGCACACGAAAGAGCTCCGGCGCCTCTTGCTTGAAGCGGATTTCCAGCTCAGTCGAAATATCGTGCACGCGGGACAACTCCAACTCGTCTGACATGGTGCAGTGGCAGGAGAAATACATGCGCCCGCCGACCCGCTTGATTTCTACCTCATGCATATCGAGAACTTCAGGAAACTCGGAGACCGCAACCCGCAGGCGATGTTCCAACTCCGCGTTGCTGACGATTTCGTCGCCGGTCTCGATCGTCGCCGGCTCGCTTTCAATGTGGGTGAGGATCGAGGAAATTTCGGGCACATCCTCGCGTATCTCCGATTCCAGCACGGTGACGCGGTCATGCGCATCTTTCAATGTGAGCCGCTCGTCCAGTTCAAGATGCTGCTCCACATGCAGGCGTCCGCTCAGATCCTGCACGCTGACATCGTGCACGTTGAAGTTGTTGCGCGCAGCCACGGCGCGGACCCGGTCGAAAATGCTTTCCGTATGTGCCGCCCTGGGGACGGAGTGGACCACTACGTCGGCATCGGGAAGAAGACCTCGCACCGCGCTGGTTACAGCTTCTGAAACCTGCCCCGAACGCTGGAAGGTCACATTTCTCGCCAGCCCGACCGAGATGTCCGCAAAGTACCGGTTCCCTGCCCGGCGGATGCGGACTCGGTCCACTTCCAGCAATCCATCCACTTTGGCAACTTCGTTAATGATCTTGCCACGCACTTCGACCGGAGCGGCATCGAGAAGCGCATCAATAGTGCGCCGCGCCAGCCGGCTGCTGACGTATACCACGATCGCGGCAACGACAAGCGCAGCGATAGGATCGGCATCGGCGAGCCAGCCAATCCCGTACATTCGGCCAAGCCAGACCAGGCCCAAGCCGAACACGACCACCGCGCTCGACCAGATATCGGTCGAGAAGTGGAGTGCATCCGCCTCCAGCGCCTGGCTGTCATACTTGGCGGCAATCCTGCCTAGCGCACGGGACCGCCAGAAATCCACTGCCATCGAGATGAACATCACCAGGAATGCTGCCAGGCTGGGCTCGACGTGCCCGTGATGGTAGAAAAGACGCCGGATGGCCTCGTAGACAATCCATATGCAGGTCAACAGCAACAGGCCAGTTTCGATAAACGCTGAAAAATTTTCGATCTTACCGTGTCCGTATTGATGCTCCGAATCGGCGGGCTTGTCCGAGACCCTCACCGACAACAGGGTGATGATCGCAGCCAGCAGGTCCAGTGCGGAGTGCGCAGCCTCGGACAGAATTCCCAAGCTGCCGGTCGTGACCCCGACAACAATCTTGAGCGCGGTAATCGCAAGCGCCGCCAGCACCGAATTACCGGCCACGGCGCGTTTTTCCGCACGCATGGCTTCCGGTCGATAGGCTGTGGACGCTCCTGCCATGTTGGCATTATCGCCGTAGTGAAGTTGAACCACCAAATCGCGCACGATTACCGCGTAGATACCACCGTAAAGCCCTGGCGCAACCCTGTGCTAGGATTCGTGAGGAGCACCAGGCATGTCCGCGCCGCGACCATAGCCCGCTTTCTCCCGGCAAAATGAGTGAAGAACATCCAACCGTGGTGGTCACCGGCATAGCCGGGAATCTGGGACTGCGTCTGCTGCCGCAACTGGAAAACTTTCACGTCATCGGCATCGATATCAATCCCCCAAATACATCGTTGCCTCTGCATTTTGTGAAGATGGACCTGGGAGTGGAGAAATCCTGCATTGATCTGATGAGCCTGATCAAAGAATCCCGCGCGGCGGCCGTGATCCACTTGGCGTTCGTCCTCGACCCGGTGCGCAACGGAATTCTAGATGTGGACCGTATGTGGCACATCAATGTGGCGGGAACAGCGCGCGTGATGGAAGCCATTACTGAAGCCAACCGAGATGAAGTGATTGTGCAGAAGTTCATTGCCTTAAGCAGTGTCGCCGCGTACGGCCCGGACTTACCGGAGGCGGTGAGCGAAGACCATCCGCTCAACGGCCATACCTTGCCTTATGCCATCCACAAAATGGACGCAGACAAAATTGTGCAGCAACGCGCGCCATCCCTACGCGGTTGCAGCGCGTACATGCTGCGCCCGCACATCTTTGCCGGGGCCACGGTAGAGAACTACATGGTGGATGCCTTCCGCGGCACTCCGAACGGCAAGGGATCGCGTGCCAGGGAACTGCGCGACAAGGGCGAGCGGCTGCCTTGTGTGCTCCCGATGGGCGATCGCTACCTGCAAAACCACTTGCAGTTTGTCCACGTGGATGACGTGGCGCGTCTTATTACTCACATCGCGCAAAAAACTGAGCCTGAAACTCAACGCTTGACGGTGCTCAACGTGGCGGGACGGGGTGACGCGGTCAGCTTCGGGCGTTGTATCGAGATGGCGCAAGCCAAGCTTAAGCGCGTCCCCGGAAAATGGGCCATGCGCATGCTTCTCCAGATGCTTTGGAATTCAGGTACGTCCGCCATCCCGCCGGACGCGGTTCCCTACATGACCAGTGAATACATCATGAGCACAATACGACTGCAAAAATTTCTCGGGCCCAACTACAAAGATGTGATCCGCTACACGATTGCCGATGCCTTTGCCGACTGCTTTACCGGAAGAATGTCTATGGGTGCGGGTGGCCCGGCAAAGTAGCTCCACCCTTGTCCGTATCTGGCGGCAAATTTTCCTGGCCGCTGTATACGGCAGGCTCTCCTAAGCTCCCCTTCGGAGGAAGGTGCCGCAGGTACGCCACGATTTGCCAGATTTCATCGTCGCTGAGAATGCCCTTGGAAGCCGGCATCCCGGAGGGCGAGATACCATTGTCAATGATCCACTTGAGTTGCCCATCCGCATAGCCCTGCACGGAGGGCGCGGTAAGCTCGGGAACCGGAGGCGACATACGCTCAGCAAAGGGCACACCGGTATTTTGCCCATCAAGGCCGTGGCAGGCAAAGCAATAGTGGGAGAAATTCTCCCGGCCGGCTTTGATATTTTCCGAGTTTGAAGGCAAGGGACTCACATCATTCTTGCCGCCTACTGTGATTCTCTGTTTCACGGTTTCGACCACTGCGGTTTCCAGACTGCCCGGCTGCGTGACTTTACAGGCTGTCAATGTAGAGAAAAAGCTGGCCGCCGTCAGGGAGAGCAACACAATTTTTCGGCGGCCAGCCATGCGCTACTCCACCACGATGGTCATTTTCATGTTGCCGTGGTTTACTCCACAGAAATGATCGCAAATAGTCGTGAAGGTGCCTGCGGTTTCCGGGGTCACTTTCACCTCTGTGGTTTTGCCGGGAGGAATCACCTCGTCAATCTTCAACGGACGCAGAAAAAATCCATGAACCACATCGGCGCTGGTCAGCCGGAGGATAACCGGTTCCCCCTTTTTGAGAGTGATCTTGTTAGGCGTGAACTCGAACCGTTTCGCGGTGATTTCGATGACTTGCGGACCATCGGCATGCGCTGCGTGAGGCCGCGCCAGCGCCAGGGCCAAAACCAGTGCCAACAGGATCGCTCCGGAAACGTACTTAACTGAATAGAGTTTCTTCATCGCTCATTCCATCCTTAGAAGTTTGGCGTTTTTAGAATCTGTTGAATTCCGTTGATCCCGGAAAACTCGCGAGCGGTGAGTTCCACATCCTCCACCGCAACCGTGTTCATCTGCGGTTTCCCCGCGAAGTTTTCATGCACCACCCGAATGCCCAGGTTCTTGAACGGCTGGTCCTTATCGAAAGGAAATGGTTTCTTGTCGGCGACCTTTTGCGGGTCGGGGAAGGCGAAGATCAGCGAGCGGGCCGCATAGTGGTGCGCGTGCCCGATCTCATGCTCGTCGTCGCGATGAATGTGTCCGTAGAGTACCGTGACGTTGTCATAGGGGGTCAGCACGTTCATGACATCGTCTCCGTCGCTGGTAAACCACTCCCAATCCGGCTTCAGGTCAAACAGGGGCCGATGAGTGAACACCACGATGGGGGTGGATTTGTGGAAACGGGCCACATCGTTCTTCAGCCATGCCAGCTGGTCCGGTCCGATTTCGGGCTTGGCGCGCGAAACATTATCCAGCCCAATGAAATGCACGCCACGATGGTCAAAGGAGTAGTAGGACTCCCCCTGGAACTCGCGGTAGAGCGCTCCGTTGTCCAAGCCGGCGTCGTGCTCGCCGGGAACACACTTGATGACGGGCACATTGATGCGTTTGGAAATTTCCGTAAACTGCTTCATGCGCTGGGTGTGAACATCCTTGTCTTCACTGTCATGGGTTAAGTCTCCGGTGAACAGAACCAGATCGGGCCGCTGCGGCATCTGATTCACCATCTCCACCGCTCGCTCGAAAGCCTTGGTGCCCAGCGGGTCAGGCGGGCCATTGAAACCAACGTGCGCGTCGCTCAACTGGACAAAGCTGAATGGGGCGACTTTCTCTCCGCTTTGTTTTCCCATAAAGTTAAACATCTCTCCGGTTTCGCCGCCGGCCCGGGCAGCGGGGAAAGCGGAGTAAACGACTCCGATTCCAAAGGATGATCCGGCAATCTTTAAAAAATTGCGGCGGTCGAACGGTTTTTTCATGCTGCCCTCCTTAAGATCGTGTGGAGGCGGGGCTTGCCCCGCGTTTGACGTTCTGCTGATCCCGCTGTACGAGACAGAAGGGGAAGCTCCACATGCAAGACTGTGCTCGCATGGTGGATAACTGAGAGGGCTGGCGTTTATTCCCTGGCAAATATTTCGTAGCTGAGGGAATAGATTGCCTCGCGGGCTGGTTTACCCTATGGAGGTGTCGAAAGATCGCTTGACGGCCGCGACATTTGAAGAGTTGGCTGTGCCGTTGTTTGATCAACTCTACAATTTCGCCCACTGGCTGACTCAGGATCGAAGCGAGGCGGAAGACCTGGTGCAGGAAACTTACGCCAAAGCGTTGCGCGGATTTTCCTCATTCCAGGTGGGAACAAATTTTCGCGCGTGGATTTACCGTATTCTGCGCAATACCTTTCTCACCTCGCGCACGGGATTGAAAGCGAACGTGCCGCTGGATTTCGACGAGACTTCGGAACCCTCCTCCGGGCTGGAAACGCCAGAAACAGTTCTGATCGAACGGGCGCAGCAACGGATCGTGCAGGAGACGATGGCGGAACTGCCCGTGAATTTCCGCGAAATTCTCATCCTTTGCGAAGTGGAGGAAATGAGCTATCAGGAAATCGCGGAGGCCTTGGCAGTGCCGATTGGGACGGTGATGTCGCGGTTATCTCGCGCTCGCAGAGCTCTACGCGACCGCTTGCGACAGAAATTGCAGGGAGAAACAAATGGCTGATGCCTGGACACAAAAACTCGACACCTATCTCGACGGTGAACTCCCCGCCGGTGAGATGTCCACTCTGGATGCGCATGTACGCACCTGTCCGGATTGCGCCGCCAGCATACTACGCAGTTTGCAAATGAAACGCGCCGTGCAAGCGGCGGGCGAATGCTACCGCCCCTCCCTCGAACTAAGACAGCGAGTACTGAAAACAGCTGGCGCAGGACAGACGCGCAGGAGCTGGTATTGGCAAGTGGTCACCGTTGCGGGGGCTTTACTGATCGTCCTCGGAATAGCGCTGCTTCAAATCCGGCAAACCAACAATACCCGTCACATCTACAGTGAGATTGCGGATTTGCATGTCTCCGCGCTGGCCAGCGCTTCACCGGTCGATGTCGTCTCTACCGACCGTCATACCGTCAAACCCTGGTTTGCGGGAAGGATTCCCTTCACCTTCAACTTGCCGGAACTGCAAGGCTCTGAGTTCACCCTGGCCGGTGGACGGGTCACGTATCTGGAACAAACCGCCGGCGCGCAACTGATTTACCGGATACGCAAGCACCAGATTTCTGTGTTTATGTTTCCCGAGGGTTTACGGCTCCCCGCCGATTCCGGGATGCACCGGCGTGCCACGTTCCAGACGCAGAGTTGGACCCAGGACAATCTTCGCTATTTCGTGATCGGCGACGCGCCTGGAGAAGATATCGGCAAGCTGGTTGATTTGCTCAAGGGAGCACAAGGCTCGTAACTACTTTCTGCCGCGATACAGCCCGGCAATACCAAGGGTATAAGGAGTCCAGGTAGCTTGCTGAAAGCCGGCTTGGCGCATTCGTTCGAGCATCTCGGATGGCCCTGGAAATCGCGCTACCGAGGCTGGAAGGTAAGCGTAGGGCCCTTTCACGCCTGAGATGAAGGTGCCGGCCTTTGGCAAAACGTTCCGGAAATAGAAGCGGTAGAGTTTCCCGATCAGCCCCCCCGGTTCGCCAAAATCCAAAATCCCGCACTCCCCTCCTCGGCAAAGGACGCGGGCAATTTCACGAAGCCCGGCATCGTAGTTGGCGAGATTGCGAAAACCAAATGCGGAAGTGACCAGGTCGAAGCTTCCGTCCGGCAACGGCAGGTTCAAAGCGTCAGCCTCAATCCAACGCAAATCTGTACCCACGGACTTTTTACCGGCACGCAGCAACATGGCATGCGAAAAATCTGCGCCTACGATTCTTGGCGACGACTTCCCGGCTCGCCGCCGCAGGGCAAAGGTCATGTCCCCGGTGCCGCAACAAAGGTCGAGCACTCGCGCATCCGGCTGGCTCAGAATACGAGGGAAGGAACGTGCCGTTCTCCGCCACCACAGGCGATCGATGTTGAACGAGAGCAGGTGATTCAGCAGGTCGTACCGCGGCGCGATGGCGGTAAACATTTCCCGCACCGCGCGTGACGCCGCATCGGCGTCCTTCGCACCGGGAGGTGCGGCGCCAAGTACGGTTGATTTCGCTGGCTCACTCAACTCGATAACCGCCTCAGTTCATTCATCGCCTTGAGGACGGCTTGCTCGGGCACATCATTGACTACCTGCACTTTGCCGATTTCAGTGGGAAGGACGAAGTGCACCACTCCGTCCCGCGTCTTCTTATCCGCTTGCAGGCGCTTCAAGATCGCGCGGCTGCTCACTTGGACTCCTGGCAGCATGCCGCTCGACAGCACCGCATCCGAAATACGCTGCGCGGCGCCGGAATCCAGGCACCTGATTTCCGCGGCAATGTTGGCCGCTGCCACCATGCCCCACGCGACTGCCTCGCCGTGCAGAAAATGCCGGTACTCGGTCTCCGCTTCGAGCGCGTGACCGATGGTGTGGCCAAAATTCAAAATACGCCGCAGGCCGTGCTCCCGTTCGTCGGAGGCGACAACCTCAGCTTTCAGGCGAACTGATTCCGCGATCACCCATTCCAGCGCTTGCGAATCGTGCCGCAGTTTCTTCAGATTCATGCTCTCCAGCCGCCGAAACAGTTCCGGATGGCCGATGACGCCGCATTTCAGGGATTCATAAATTCCAGCCCGGAATTCGCGCTCGGGCAGAGTTGAAAGGACCGATGGATCAATGAGAACAGCGCGAGGATGATGAAACGAACCTACGAGATTCTTTCCAGCTTTGAGGTTGACCCCGGTCTTCCCTCCGATCGATGCATCTACCTGGGCCAACACAGTAGTGGGAATCTGGACAACTTCGATTCCACGCAAATAGATCGCTGCCAGGAACCCAGTGACATCTCCCACTACACCTCCACCGAGAGCCACCAGCACCGCGCTTCGTTCTGCCCCGGACTTCACCAGTTGTTCTGCCAGGCTTTCGACCGTGGCGATTTTCTTGTAACGCTCCCCGTCGGGCATGATAAGCACCTTCACAGAGAAGCCCGCGCGCGCCAGCGAATCCACCAACTTCTTGCCCCAACGCTTGCGCACCGGTGGAACTGTCACCACGAAGAGTTTCTTGCTACCCAACAGATCGTGCAGACAGGAGCCAGCCTGCTCCAGCAGTCCGTTCTGAATGATGGCTTGATACGGGCGAGGCTGCACGGCGATAGGGACTCGTATCATGGCTCCCATAATATCGTAGCCGTGTGGAGGCGGGGCTTGCCCCGCGTGTGGCGGTTATCGATTGGAAGCGCAGACGGGGCAAGCCCCGTCTCCACAGAACCTGCGCGGTACTCTCATTTCATGCAAACTGCCCCCACGGAAACTGACTTTCTGGTGATCGGCGCCGGAGTGGCAGGTCTGCGTGCGGCAGTGGAGCTTGCGCCCGCCGGAAGAGTAGTCGTGCTCGCCAAGCGCGAGGTCACTGACTCCGCCACCCAATTTGCGCAAGGAGGAATCGCAGCCGCTCTCGGAGATGAAGACGAGATCGGGCTGCATTTGCAGGACACGCTCAACGCCGGAGATGGACTCTGTATCCAAGATGCAGTCAAAGTGTTGGTGGAGGAGGGCCCGGCCCGGATCGAAGAATTGATCCAATGGGGGACCGAGTTTGATCGCGACGGAACCAAGCTGGCGTTTGGACGGGAAGGCGCGCACAGCCGCAATCGCATCTTGCATGCACATGGCGATTCCACCGGACGTGAAATTCTGCGCGCTCTTTATGCCAAGGCGAAAACGCTTTCCAGCATATCGGTCTTCGAGTTTGAATTCTCCACTGACCTGCTGATCGATGACGGGCGCGTTTCTGGCGTTCGCTTGATTACGGAAAAAGGCGAGCCGGGGGTCATCGCCGCGTCCGCTGTGCTGCTGGCCACCGGAGGAGTCGGCCAGCTTTATCGCAACACCACCAATCCGCCGGTGGCTACCGGAGATGGCGTGGCCATGGCATTCCGCGCGGGCGCCGAAGCTTGCGACATGGAGTTCATCCAGTTCCATCCCACTGCGCTTTACCTGAAGAATGCTCCGCGCTTTCTGCTCTCCGAAGCATTGCGGGGAGAAGGCGCGTACTTGCGCAACGGCGAACTGTTGCGCTTCATGCCCAAGTATCACGAAATGGCGGAACTTGCCCCGCGGGATGTAGTGGCGCGGGCCATTGTGCATGAACTGGAAATAAGCCGTATGAAGGATCCGGTTGTTTATCTGGACCTCACGCATTTGGATGAAGCCCACGTGAAATCGCGTTTCCCGCGCATCCACTCCACCTGCCTGCAATTCAACATTGATATTGCCACCGATCTCATCCCCATCCGGCCTGCGGCGCACTATTCCATGGGAGGCGTTCGTACGGACCTCGAAGGCCATACGTCGCTCGCTGGGCTTTACGCCGCTGGCGAGGTGGCCTCCACCGGAGTGCATGGCGCAAACCGGCTGGCCAGCAATTCTCTATTGGAAGGTCTTGTTTTCGGCGCGCGCGCCGGTAAGAAAATGCGGGATGAATTGCGCAAGCGGCCGGCCAGAAATCAGACCGCTCCTCGATCGGCCTACTCCAATGGCCCCGTCGATCCTGCATCGGAAGAAATTGTCCGGGAGATTCAAGACTTGATGTGGCGGGAGGTTGGGATTGTTCGCACCGCCCAGGGAATGAAGGGCGCCATTGAACAACTGTCTCAATTGGTTTCGCGGGTGGCGCATCCTCACTCCCGGCGTGCCTGGGAGGCACAGAATCTCCAGAGAGTAGGATTGCTCGTCGCGCGGTCTGCCCTGGCCCGCCAGGAAAGCCGTGGGGCGCATTACCGCACCGACTTCCCCACGCACAACGACGCCAAATTTCTGAAGCACACGGTGGTCAGCGGCGAGGCGGTGCGGTTTGAATAGCCCCGGCTAAAGAGACGGTCCGTATCAGGGCGCAGCAACCAACGGCTACGCCGCCTTCTTAGCTGGATAAACTACCGAGGCGAGCACCGATAGCAGCAGAATCCCTCCCACCACCGCCAGAGCATAGTGAGTCGGAATCTCAAAATAGTGGGCCAGCAACATCTTCAGCCCGATGAAACTCAAAACTAACGCCAGTCCATAATGCAGATAACGGAACATCTCCATCAGCCCTGCGAGCGCGAAGTACATGGAGCGCAGCCCCATGATGGCGAACACGTTGGATGTGTAAACGATGAATGCGTTGAGCGTAATAGCGAGGATGGCGGGAATGGAATCTACGGCAAACGCCACATCGGTGGTCTCGACCACCACCAACACCACAAACAGCGGCGTCGCGTATAACCCTGGCCGGCGGATGAAAAATCTTCCGCCTTCGTAGTCCTTGGTCACCGGGATCAGTTTGCGGACAATTCTGAGCACTGGGTTGTGCTCCGGGTGGATCTCCGATTCTTCCTGAAAAAACAATTTGATCCCGCTGAACATCAGCAGCGCGCCAAAGACATAGGTGACCCACTCGAATCTCCGGATCAGCCCGACGCCTAGCAGGATGAATAGCGCGCGCATGATCAGGGCGCCGATGATTCCCCAGAAAAGCACCCGGTGCTGGTGGGCGGGAGAGACTTTGAAGAAGCGAAAGATCAGCAGGAAAACAAAAAGATTGTCTACGCTGAGCGAGAGTTCAATGACGTAACCGGTAACAAACTCCAGGGCCGGCTTATGCCCGTGCCAAAAAAATACCAGGACCGCAAAAGCCCCGGCCATGGCAATCCAGGCCACGCTCCAGATCATGGCTTCGCGGACTTTGACCTCGTGATCGCGGCGATGAAAGACCCCAAGGTCGAGGGCCAGCATGGCCAGCACAAACAAGTTGAAGAGAATCCAGAAAAGCGGTTGGTTCAATCAGGACCTCGGGCCATTGAATCTGGGACAATAGCATCTTAAACGCAAGCCTGACTCCTGGTCCGATTCCTACCTGGCATCCAGCAGACGCAGCGTCTCTAAAACGACACTGCCCACAATCTGCAAACTCTTCGGATCAAGCTTGTCAATGGTGTCTTGCGGCGTGTGGTGGAAGACATTGTTGTAACCGTAATCGAGATCGATTAAATCGGCGCAAGCGACGCCGCGCTCAACAAACGGGATGTGGTCGTCTCCTAAGCCGCCGAGCGTCCGGCCGAACCAATGGGACTGGTATCCCAGCCGGGTCGCGGCTTGCAGCACCAGCTCTTCCAGCCACGCGGTGGACCGCTCATCGCGATCGATGTTCAGGTCGGCATCCCCAATCATGTCGGTCAGCAGGAAAGCTTTGATTTTCTTCAGCGTTCCATCCTTCTGCCATTTATCCGCCAGGTGCCGGGTGCCATACACACTGTCGGTGTCGCTCCACTGTTTTACCGCTTCCTCCCCGTCGGTCCACAGCAGCCAGACACTGTAGCCATCACGTTTCTTGCCGCGCAACTGGTTAGCCAGTTCGAGCAGGAGCGCGGTCGTCGATCCGCCATCGTTGGCTCCCACGTAGCCCGTACCTCGCAACGGGTAATTGGTGTCATAGTGCCCGGCGATCACAACGATTCCATCCCGCGCCCCAGGAAATTTGGCAATGATGTTTCGTACAGGGAGTTTGCCCGCGGGAGTGTCAGCCACGAAGGCATCGTCCTCTACCTCGTCACCCTTGAGATGCGCAGTGATATAAGCCTCAAGTTTCTTATGATTCGCGCTACCGATGGGCCGCTCGCCGAATGCGACGGTTTCTTTGACATACTTCCATGCCCGTTCCGCGTTAATGGATGGCGGGAGCCCAGAGTCCGCGGGAACAGAAGGGGTAGGCGGCGTTGCCGAAGCAGACTCCGGCGGCGAAGCTCCCGCTGCCTGCTGATGGGTGCAACTGGCAAGCACCAAGGATGCGGCTATGACCAGCAGCTTGAAAGGGTGTGACACAACGTTCCAAGTTGCCTCGCCACAGTTGTCAATCATCCCTGGTTCTTCCGTTCGCGACGCGCCTTGCGCTGCCGCGGATGCACAAACCAGGCGATGCCGATGCTGAGCACATACAAAACCACCATGGGCGCCGCGAAAACGCACATGTTCATGATGTCGGTGGTAGGAGTAATAATCGCCGCGATGGTAAAGATACCCAGGATCGAGTAGCGGAGATTGCGCCACATCCATCCCGCAGTCACTACTCCCATGAGGGACAAAAAGAAAACCAGGATGGGAAGTTCAAACACTACGCCGAGTCCGATGATGATAGTCAGGAACAAGTCCGTGTACTCCGTGACCGTAATCATCTGGGTGAATTGATGGCCGTACTTGATCAGAAAATCCAGCGCCGCGGGGAAAACGATCCGGAAGCCAAACAGGCCGCCTGCCATGAAAAGCAGGATGGTCGAAAACATGAACGGCACAACATAGCGCCTCTCGTTGCGGTAAAGGCCAGGCGAGATGAACATCCACAACTGGTACAGAACGAAAGGCGAAGCTACGAAAAGCCCCATCATGAGTCCGATTTTGATGTAGAGATTAAAAGCGTCGGTGGGACCGAGCACCACAAGTTTGTCGGGGAGCCCATTGTTGCGCAGGACCTTGACGATGGGCAGCTGCATTACCCCATAAATCCGCTCGGCAAAACTCCAGCAGGCGATGAAGCCGACCGCCACAGAAATGATGGAGTAGATAATTCTGCGGCGCAGCTCCTCGAGGTGTTCGAGGAAACTCATCGCCGGCAGGGCTCGTTGTTCCTGTTCGTCGGGAGGAAGCTCTGCCACCATTTCAGGCATCGTGGGCCTGGGACGGGAGTTCCGCGGAGCTGGTTGCGGGAGGCAAGGTTCCGGCGGCAATCGAACCTACCGGCGGCGCGGGCGGCAGGACGGTCTGATTCCGCTCTTCCAGATCGATCTTGTCGATTTCCGACCGGATCTGGAATTTGAATTCATCCGAAGCGCGCTTGAATTCCGCCAGAGCGCGTCCTACCTGACGCCCAATTTCCGGAAGCTTCTTAGGTCCGAAAATGAGCAGAGCCAGAATGCCGAGGAACGCCATTTCCCCGAAGCCAAGATTCATGGATTCATCATACTGCGGCTCGCTAGGTCTCGCAAAGGGAGTAGCCCGTACCCTGCTGCCCGCTCTGCATAGGGCAGAAACTTTGGCCCTCGTGGCCGCATCATAAGGGTAGGTTTTTTTGGGCAGTTATCCTCCGAATTCGCTGGTTACCGATGGGTCCTGGAAGGTAATCGGAGGGGCTTGAAGGGGATGGTATACTGCCTGAAAGTAGTGCGCTGGGGTGGGCCTATCCTATACCCGGAAAAGGAACTTAACCGATGCCTCGTAGTTCTCGCCGTGCCCTCATCGTAGTCGTACTGTTCTTGACGGTTTGCGGATATTTGGGATTGTTGTTCGCCCAGCGGACACCAACCGCGCCCTCCAATAACGAGGCCGATGTTCGCGACAGCCTGAACCAGTTCGCAGAAGTTTACAAGGTCGTTGAGGAGAATTACGCTGAGCCGGTTAACGCCGACAAGGCTATCTATAACGGGGCCATCCCGGGCATGTTGCACGTGCTCGATCCGCACTCCAATTTCTTTGATCCAAAATCGTATTCCCTGCTGAAGGAAGACCAGCGCGGCAAGTACTACGGCGTGGGTATGACCGTCGGACCGCGCAACAATAAGGTCATCGTCATTGCCCCATTCGTGGGAACCCCTGCCTATCGTGCTGGAATCCATCCTGGCGACATCATCATCGCAGTCGAGGGTAAACCGACCGATGGGATGACCACCGGCGACGTGGCGGACCTGCTCAAAGGCCCCAAAGGGACTACGGTTCACATCACGGTGTTGCGAGAAGGCGCGGAGAAACCCATCGAGTTTGCGGTTGTCCGCGACGAGATTCCCCGTTACAGCGTGGATCTGCATTTCATGGTTCGTCCCGGAATCGGCTACATGCACGTTTCCGGTTTCAACGAGACTACCGAACACGAAGTGGCTGCGGCCCTGGATGAAATGGGCGAGTTGAAGGGCTTGATCCTCGACCTCCGCCAGAATCCCGGCGGCCTGCTAAGCGAGGGCGTTGGCGTGGCGGACAAGTTCCTGCGCAAGGGCCAGGTCATTGTTTCGCACCACGGACGCAGCTCTTCGGAGAAGCGCTACGTGGCCACGCATGGCAACGGCGGAAAAGAATATCCGCTGGTGGTGCTGGTCAATCGCGGGACCGCTTCCGCGGCTGAGATTGTTTCCGGAGCGATTCAGGATCATGATCGCGGCTTGATCGCCGGCGAAACCACGTTCGGCAAAGGCCTGGTGCAGACGGTCTATCCGCTATCGGAGAACACGGGACTAGCCCTGACCACCGCCAAGTACTACACCCCGAGTGGCCGCCTCATCCAGCGCGACTACTCGAGTGTTTCTCTCTACGACTACTACTACAACCGCGACAAGATTGATCAGACCGCCGACCGCGAAGTAAAGCTCACTGACAGCGGCCGCACAGTCTATGGGGGCGGCGGAATTGCTCCTGACGTGAAGATCGAAGCGGTAAAGAGCAACAAGTTCCAGGACTCGATGCTCCAGCACTACGTATTCTTCAACTTTGCCAAGCGCTACGTGATCACCCATCATCCTTCGGAAGACAAATTCGAAGTGGACGAAGCGTTGATGAACGACTTCCGCAAGTTCCTGGACGAAGAAAAAGTCCAGTACTCCGAAGCCGACATGCTGGAAAACAATGACTGGGTGCGCGGCAATATCAAGAGCGAGATCTTCATTGACGCTTTTGGACAGCAGGAAGGCCTCAAAGTCCGCGCGGAAACCGATCCCCAGATCGTGAAGGCGCTCGAACTGCTGCCCCAGGCAAAGCAGCTGGCCGAAAATGCCCGCAAGGTGGTTGCCGAGCGCACCGGGCATCCGACATTGAACCAGTAAGCCAAGGCTTTTACGCCCCAGGGTTATCTGTGGCAACCCGGTGCCCCATGTGGTTCAAGCTTTTGATTCTCTCGGAACCCTAAGCAGCTGTGAACTAAGGGTATCCGGGCGGCGAATTTAGCCGTCCTGGAAACCTATTTCTCCCCTACAATCTCTGCTGGAACATGATTAAAATCTGGGTGTTGGCAGCGGCGTTTTCCCTGATCGCGGGATGGATCGACTGGCGCTCGCGGCGGATACCCAATTGGCTCACGGTTCCAGGCTTGGCGGTCGGCATCATCGCGAATTCCATTATTTCAGGTTGGGCAGGCGCGAAAGCCTCACTATTCGGAGCCGGGCTGGGACTACTGCTGCTCTTGCCCTTCGTGGCGCTTCGCAGCCTGGGCGCCGGAGACTGGAAACTGGTGGGTGCGCTGGGAAGCTTTATCGGCCCCGAGCGGCTTTTATTGGTGCTGGTGGGAACGATTCTGGTGAACGGCACGATCGCGGTCCTGGTGATTATCTGGAAACGACGCATCGGGCAGACCCTGCGAAATCTGGCCTCACTGGCAGGTTCCCTGCTGACCTTTCACATGCCCGGTCCGGAAGTTTCCCTCGACCATCCCGAGTCGCTGAAGATACCCTTTGGGGTTGGAGTCGCGATTACCGTGCTGGCGTGTGCCCTGGCTGTGGTGTGGAGACCTCTGTGAAGGGGAGCTTCCTAAGGCGATTGCGGCTGCTGTTTAAGCGGGATCAGGGTGCGCAGATCGCCGAGTTCGCGGCCGTCATCCCCATGCTGATTATGATGATCTTTGGAATTCTGTGGTTCGGGCGGGCTTTTAATATTTTTACGACGGTAAATCATGCGGCGCAAGCAGCGGCGCGGGCGGGGGCTGCTCCAACCTGCGCCACCTGCCCTTCGGGAAACACACTCCCAACTGAAACAACCATCAAGACCACTGTTGTAGATCCTATCTTCCAGGCATCCCGTCTTGCTCCACCGATTAGTTCTGATTTCACTTTGACGCATGGTCAACCTCTAAACCCTGGTGGGACGGTGGTTGGCACAGTGGTAACGTTAAGCTACCCCTACAACTTCAAATTGAACTGGCTCACCTGTTGTCCGCCTTCCCTTACTCCACTCACGCTCGGCGTGACCATCAACGCACACGCCCAGGCACAAGAGGAAAACTAATGTTGCGAATCTCCGCCTTATGCCGGCTCGGCGCTTTATTTGGCAGGGCCGAGGGCACGGAGATTATCGAATTTGCCGTCTCGTTGCCGCTTCTCGTCGTGCTGGTAGTGGGAATTTACGATTTTGGGTCAGCCTTTACGCTAAAGAGTAAATTGACCGGCGCGGTAAGAGAAGGTGCAAGGGTTGCGGCCAATCAGCATCCTGCCGATCTCACCACAACCGCACGCTGCGGCGCTCCGAAATCCGTTTGCGTCATCCGCGACGTTGTTTCCAGCGCTCTGGTTTCGAGTAATATCGATGACTGTGGACTAGGGAGTGCCAGAGGATCCGGCGGTACTTTGACTTGGACCTTCACGGGTACGTGCTCCGGCCCAATTCTCGAAGTTAAACGGGGCGTGGTGAACGCCAGCGGAGGCCCCCTGCCGTCACCGTTTGATGCAAGCACTTACAATATCGAGGAAAGCCAGGTAAACCTGACCTATCCATATCAGTGGCGGTTTAATCGCGCCTTCAACCTCCTTGACTCAAGAGCGAACTTTCTCAGCTCAACTATCAAGGTTTCTGCCACGATGCAAAACCTGGATTAGAGACCAGAATGCGATTTCTTCGGCCAAACAAAAGCAACGAATGCGGCGTTACCATTCTAATCGTCGGGCTCACACTCTTGGCCCTGGTGGCGATGGCGGCATTGGCAATTGATGTTGCCAGCCTGTATCAAGCACAAGCTGAAGCACAACGTGCCGCCGACGCCGCCGCCCTTGCAGGGGCAAACATTTTCGCGACCTCCGGTTTCACATCATATCCTGGCAATTTCACTGCCGGAACGATTTGCCATGATGGAGCGGCGCAAACCGCAGCCGTCAACAAGCAAGCCGAAGCCGCCGCTCACGAAAACCTCATTTCGGGACAGCCGGCAACGATAAAATCAGTCACCTGCATCCTTGGCAATGTTCACAATCCAAGAGTCCAGATAACAGTTGTGAGCTCGACACTCCCGACATTCTTCGCCAGGATATGGGGACCAAACGCGAATACGGTGACCGCTACCGCGACTGCTGAGGCTTATAACCCATCGGGAGGAGCAACTCCGGTTGATGTCCGCGGTGTGAAGCCGTGGTTAGTGCCAAATTGCGATCCGACCCATCCAACGCCAGCAAACCCGAACTGCACTAGTGGGGCGTACTTTATTAACCCAGCTACCGGCCAAATAGCAAACGGCGGTTCATTTGTTGGCAAAGAGTTCTGTTTCAGCCGTATCGGCAGATCAGGGCCTTCACCCCTCGACCCATCTCCCCTTACTGATCCCGATTGCCCTAATGGTGTTCTCCGCTTCTATTCCATGAACCTTCCCTTCGATTCGACTCTGTCCGAGTGCCCGTCCACGGACAATCCTTCCTGTGGCTCTGTTGGATCGGATACGTTTGTCGATAACGTAGCCTGCGCATCCAGTTTTGTATTCCGTTGTAACCAGACAATTGGGCCGCCCGGGGCTATTGTGTCCGTCGATCTGCCATTCTCCTATGGCGTTGGTACCCGAGCAGGCGGAAAATGTTTAATTCATGCAACCGGGTTTGAGTTAGGGCAAGGGCAAGACGTTTTCACTCCCGGCGGGAGTGATGGGCTACCTCTATCCATCGAAGGCGGTGACAATAATCCAAACTCAACCCTTCACACCACAAACATCAGCCGTAGTGATTCGATCGTAACCGTCCCACTTTACGATGGGACTGATTTGTGCCCTGGGGGAATAGTTCGAGGCACTTGCCCAGGCGGAGCAACCGCTCTTCCGGCTGGTTTCATGCAGCTGGCAATTACTCGGATCATGGACTTTCCCACGGACAAGCACTTCGAAGCCATCGTCACCAATGTCACTGGCTGCCCTCCAAGTCCCTCTGGCACTCCGCTGCAAGCCGGAGTTGCGTCCCCCATAGCGGTGCGACTCGTGCAGAATCCCTAGCATTTGCGAAACAATTGTTTGATAACTAAACCCAGAACCCAGGCGCTGAAGCGCCGATGCATTCCTAACCAACTTAGCGGCATGAGTGAAACTCATGCCCTTCCCAAAATCTGCTCGACACATGGTTTTTCCCATCATCTTTGAAGCCGCCTTTCCCAGATGGATGGATCAAAGAAGACTGCTGGATACTAGCCTACTGCTGGGGTGGGGATGGGTCTTGCTGGTCCGGCTGGGGCGGGGGTGCCATGTCTGGATCGGGGCTCATGGGCGCTGCTTCCTGCGGAGACTCGTTTTCGGGCATTGCCATGGCTTGGTCGGCGGTGGGCTGCGGCTGCCCCACGACGGTCGCGGGATAGCTGACGCCGCTTTCTCCGCTGCTGCCGTCCCGTGTTGTTAGATAGATTCCCTTCAGCTGTCCTGGATCGTTGTTGGCCCCAACCATCACAAAATTGAAACGCGATCCGTTTAACAACGCGGCCAGCACTTCCCTGGCGGGTGCGGGCCCGAGATTGGCAATGATCTGCTCTTGTCCGGCGCCGGGAGGCATGGTCATGTCCGCCCCGGTTCGGCGGTGTACTTCTGCCATCACCTCTGCCAAGGTGGCTTTGTCGGCCCAGATCCGTAAATTGCCGTGTGAAAAGCCGACTTCCACTTTCTTCATGGGCGCTACCGGCGCCGGGACCGACGCTGAAATTGCAACTGCCGTACTGGGCTGAGATTGGTTTGCAGGCGCGGCGGTCAGCTTGACGGTCACGGTTTTTCCCGAAGGAAACAGCTGATAGGGCTGCGGAGATTTCAGGTCCAGCACCACCCGCGTCACCGGAGGATTCGAAGAGTGGCCCACGCGAATCCGTTGCAACTCCCCGCGACCCACCTCAACGTTGTGGAGCTTGCCGTCGGGTACGGAATTGGGGAAGTCGAGCACCAGGCGGTCGGGTCCGGTAATCACCAGCATCTGAGGCTGCACCGGCTGACTGGCAACCACTTCAACTTCCAACGTGCTTCCCGCGCCCAGCACGCTGACGCGACGTATGGTCGTTGTTGGCTGACCTAGATTTTCTGCGGACGCACCAACGCCGGCTTGCAAGCGCCATGCAAAAAGCATGACGGCAAGAACGAACCCCGCTCTGGCAGCGGTTTTCATGGGTATCTAAACTCCAGATTCTAGCAGGGGCAAGATGAACGCCGACGCCCAAAAGGTCGTAGCACTTCGGGTACCTGTTACTCAGAATCTTATCAGGGCTGGGTCAAACTCTGCGAGAGGAATCTGGCCCTGTATGTGATTCAAATCACAATTGAGAGTGCAGCCTCATACGCCGATTTCCCGGCACTTTCGGTATGTTCGATGGAGATGAGTCGCGCGCGGCAGACTTTCAAGTCCAGCCACGACACGACGGGAAGAGGGTGTTTTGAGGATGGCTCGAGGTTTTTCTTGGCGCACGTTTCGGTCAAAAGCTTTTGCACCGCGAAGAACGCAAAGAACTTAACGCCAAGTTCGCAAAACTTTCGTTCCTCATACCCGGAGCAGCTAGAATGTCCAGAAAGAGAATCCTCCTATGTGTCTAGCCATCCCCGGGAAAATACTTGATTGCCAGGAGTTGAACGGCTCTCGCGTGGGCCGGGTCGAGTTCGGAGGCATCGTGCGCTCGGTCTCGCTGGACTTTGTGCCCGAAGCCGATGTCCACGACTACGTCATGGTGCATGTGGGTTTTGCCATCAGCAAAGTGGCTGCCGAAGAAGCGGAGCGTACTTACAAATTGCTGGAAGAGATGGGCGCGCTCGAAGAGGAGTTGCTCATCAGGAGCGAGGAAAAGGATTCCTAACCCAGCATGAAATATCTCACCGAATATCGAGACGAGAAGATCGCCCGGGCCTTGGCTGCGGAAATCGCAGAGCGCACTACGCGGCCCTGGGTGTTGATGGAAATCTGCGGCGGTCAGACTCACACCATCATGCGCTATGGCCTGGATGACCTGCTCCCCAAGGGGCTGGAACTGGTGCATGGGCCGGGCTGTCCGGTCTGCGTCACGCCGCTGGAAACCATTGATGCGGCCATTGAACTCGCGTCCCGCCCGGAAGTGATCCTGGTCTCTTACGGAGACATGCTGCGGGTGCCGGGATCGCGCAGCGATCTATTTCGCGCCAAAGCGGCTGGCGCAGAAGTGCGCGTGGTTTACTCTCCGCTCGAAGCGGTCAAGATTGCCCGGCAAAACCCGGAACGCAAAGTGGTGTTCCTTGCCATTGGGTTTGAAACGACGGCCCCGGCCAATGCTATGGCCGCATGGCAGGCGAGGCGCGAAGGCGTCACCAACTTTTCCATGCTGGTCTCGCACGTGCTGGTTCCTCCGGCCATTCGCGGATTGCTTACTTCCCCCGCCAATCGGGTGCAGGCTTTCATCGCCCCAGGCCACGTGTGCACCATCATGGGATGCGGGGAATACGAAACTCTGGTACGCGATTTTCGCGTACCGATGGTGGTTGGCGGCTTTGAGCCGGTGGATTTGCTACAGGCGGTCCTCATGCTGGTGAAACAACTGGAAGCAGGCGAAGTCCGGCTGGAAAACCAGTACGTACGCTCGGTTTCCTATGCAGGGAACCTCGCCGCCCAGCGGATCATGGGAGAAGTGTTCGAAGTTGCCGATCAAAAGTGGAGAGGCATTGGTCCCATCCCGCAGAGCGGCCTGCGGCTGCGAGAAGAATATGCGGCCTACGATGCCGCTCGCGTTTTCGGGATTACTGGCTTCTCGGTCGAAGAGCCGGCGGAGTGCATCAGCGCCCTGGTGTTACAGGGATTGAAAAAGCCGACCGATTGCCCAGTATTTGGCATGCGCTGCACACCGGAAAATCCGCTGGGCGCGCCCATGGTGTCGTCCGAAGGAGCATGCGCCGCCTACTACCGCTACCGGCGGCATGCGGTTGCGAGTTAGGAATCGAATGGCCGAGCGAGCCAACCCGGTGATTGAACTCAGTTGCCCGGCGCCGATCTCGTCCAAGGATACCGTGCTGCTTGGCCATGGCAGCGGGGGCAAGCTGAGCGCTGAATTGTTGCGCAACGTGTTTCTTCCCGCCTTTGGCAACCAGGTGTTGTCGCAGCTCAACGATCAGGCCATCGTCGACGTGAATGGACAACGCCTGGCCTTCACCACCGATTCGTTTGTGGTCAACCCGCTGTTCTTTCCGGGCGGTAACATCGGTTCTCTCGCCATACACGGCACCATCAACGACCTGGCCATGGGCGGAGCCATGCCCCTTTTCCTGAGCGCGGCCTTCATTATTGAAGAGGGCTTCCCGGTCGAGCAGCTGCGGCGGATCGTGACCTCCATGCAACGCGCGGCGCACGATGCCGGCGTGCAAATCGTTACCGGCGACACCAAAGTCGTAGAAAGAGGAAAGGGCGACGGAGTATTCATCAATACCACCGGGGTAGGACTAGCGCCCAGCGGAATCACACTTTCCGCAGACCAGGCTCGCCCCGGGGACAAAGTTCTGATTAACGGTTCTGTCGGCGAACACGGTATCGCTATCCTTGCCCAACGCGAAGGATTAGAGTTCGAAACCGCCATTGAGAGTGACAGCGCGGCCCTGCACACCTTGGTGAGCGAGATGTTGCGCGTCAGTTCGCGGATCCGCTGCATGCGTGACCCAACCCGCGGAGGGCTGTCGAGCACGTTGAACGAGATCGCTGGTCAATCACAGGTTGGAATTGAGTTGGAGGAACGCGCCATCCCCATCCGCGAGCAGGTTGCCGGTGCTTGCGAGTTGCTCGGCCTTGATCCGCTGTATGTGGCGAACGAAGGCAAGCTGGTGGCGATTGTCGCCGCTGAGGATGCGGACCGCGTGCTCGACGCGATGCGGCAGCACCCTCTGGGCAAGCATTCTCAGATCATTGGAACGGTGACTGAATCTCGCTCCGGACTGGTAACCATGCGCACCGTGCTGGGAACAACGCGGATTGTCGATATGCTTTCAGGAGACCAGCTTCCAAGGATCTGTTAACGCTATGCACGAGCTTGGCATTGCCGAGGAAATCTTGAACGCCATACGGCACGAGTCCTCCCGCCGCGGCGGAGCGCGCATCGCCAAAGCCGGGCTGCGGATCGGCGAGCTGGCCGGAGTCGATGTCGAAGCTCTGCGTTTCAGCTTGGAGGCGATTGTCCGCGACACCGAACTTGAGCATCTGAAGTTGGCAATCGAGACCTGTCCTCACCGGCGGCGCTGCTCCGAGTGCGCGCTGGAATTCATCGTCAGGGATTACGACCTGCACTGCCCGCGATGCAGTAGCGAGCAGAACCAATGTATTGGCGGAGACGAGTTGGATTTGGCTTACCTGGAGGTCGAAGAACATGCAACGAGTGGAGTTGGGGCAGAAAGTCCTGAATGAGAATGCCCGTCTCGCCGCGGAGTTGCGCGAGCGATATCGTGAGCATGGAGTTCTTTGCCTGAACCTGATCAGCTCTCCAGGTTCGGGCAAGACCAGCCTGCTGGAGCGTACGCTGCAGCTGATGCCCAAGAACGAGCGGGTAGCTCTGCTCACTGGAGACATCCAGACAGAAAACGACGCCAACCGGCTAAAAAAGTTCGGCTTTCCGGTCAAACAAATCACCACCGGCGGCACCTGCCACCTGGATGCGCGCATGATCGAACGGCACATCGCAGACTGGCGGCTGGAGGACCTGGACGTCTTGTTCGTAGAGAATGTCGGCAACCTGGTGTGCCCCTCAAGCTACGACCTCGGCGAAGATGCCAAGATCGTGTTGCTGAGCGTTACTGAGGGAGAAGACAAGCCGCTTAAATATCCCTCCATCTTTTTCAAATCAGAATTAATGGTTCTCAACAAAATTGACCTATTGCCCTATGTCCTTTTCGATCCCGCCATTGCCGTTGAGAATGCGCGCAAGGTCAATCCAAAGATCGGGCTGGTTAAGCTGTCCTGCACGACTAGTGAAGGACTAGATCAATGGATGAACTGGATCAACTACAAACGAAAGTCCTTATTGACCCTCAAGGCGGAACCCGTTTCATAGAATTGCATGGCAGTCCGACGTCAGATCGATGTAACTGGAATCGTGCAGGGGGTGGGATTCCGTCCTTTTGTCTATCGTCTGGCAAATGAGCTCAAGCTCACGGGAGTGATCCGCAACACTTCGAGTGGGGTTACGATTGAAGTTCAGGGGCCGCGCGAAACCGTAGACGACTTTCTCCTTCATTTGTCCCAAGACGCGCCGCCACTCGCCCGGATTACCGGGATCCACTCCACTGAAGTATCCTGCCAGGCCGACGCGGAGTTCCGCATTGTTCACAGCGACGGGAAACAGGAAACTCACACCCTGATCTCGCCGGACGTTGCCATCTGTACCGACTGTCTGCGGGAGTTGTTCGACCCCGTGGATCGCCGCTGTGGCTATCCCTTCATTAATTGCACCAACTGCGGGCCGCGCTTCACCATCGTCCGCGACATCCCGTATGATCGCGCGGCCACTTCGATGGCGGTGTTCCCGATGTGCTCCGCCTGCCAAGCTGAATATGACGATCCGTTGAATCGCCGCTTCCATGCCCAACCCAATGCCTGCCGGGATTGCGGCCCACAGGTTGCGCTCTGGGATAAATCGGGAAAGGCAATCCAACGGGATGATCCCATGTCTGCGGCGGCGGAAGCACTCAAAGCGGGAAAGATTGTCGCGGTTAAGGGGTTAGGAGGATTTCACCTGGCGGCAGATGCTGAAAGCCCCGAAGCTGTCGATCGCTTGCGCCAGCGCAAGCATCGCATCGAAAAGCCCTTTGCCCTTATGGTGGCCAGCATCGATGAGGCTGACGAAATTTGTCGCGTGAGCCCGGCCGAGCGGAGTGCGTTGGGATCGGCGGCGCGCCCGATTGTTCTGCTACCTCGTCGCGCAAATGCTGGACTGCCAGATTCAATCGCGCCCTTTAATCGCTTTCTGGGGCTCTTTCTTCCCTATACTCCCCTCCATCATGTGCTATTCGAGAAAGGAAAGTTTCGCGCCCTGGTCATGACTAGCGGCAACCTGAGCGAAGAGCCAATCGCGATCGACAACCAGGAGGCCGTAAATCGGCTAGCGAATCTTGCCGATCTGTTTCTCGTACACAATCGCGACATCCTGCTGCGCTGTGACGATTCGGTGGTTCGCGTCGCAGGCGCCAAAACGCAGCAACTACGGCGCTCTCGTGGATTTGTGCCGGTTCCGGTCTTTTTGAAAGATGATCAACCCTCGGTGCTGGCCGTTGGGGGCGAGTTGAAAAACACCATTTGCCTGACCAAAGGCAATCATGCCTTCCTCAGCCAGCACGTCGGGGACCTGGAAAATGCTGAGAGTTATAGCTTTTTCCAAGAAGCCATTGGTCATTTGCGGCAGGTATTGGAAATACAGCCCACGATCCTCGCTTACGACCTTCATCCGGACTATTTTTCTACCCGGTGGGCCCTCGCGCAAACCGGCATGCACGCCATTGGGGTTCAGCACCATCATGCGCACATTGCCAGCTGTATGGCGGAAAATCATCTTGACGGACGGGTGATTGGCTGTGCTCTAGATGGCACCGGCTATGGCACCGACGGCAAAATCTGGGGTGGCGAGGTCCTGATCGCGGGATACGATGACTTTGAGCGCTTCGCCCACCTGGAGTACGTGCCCTTGCCAGGAGCAGCGGCGGCCATTCGCGAGCCCTGGCGTATGGCGGTGAGTTACCTGGCACATCACTTTGGACGAGATTTTCTGAACTTTTCAATTCCCTTTGTGCAGCAGCTTGAGCGCAACCAGACGGAGACTCTGCTACGCATGATGGAGCGCAACATCAATTCCCCGCTCACCTCCAGTTGCGGACGCCTGTTCGACGCTGTTGCCGCCCTGATCGGGATTCGGCAAGAGGTCAACTATGAAGCCCAGGCTGCCATTGAACTGGAAATGACGATCGCAGAGTCAGATGATCAAACCACTTACCCTCTGGCACTGGTCCGGGAAGAAAGCTCTTGGATCATCGGAACCCGTCCACTGTTCGAAGCAATCATCAACGACCTTGCGCGAGGCACACCACCAAGTGTCATCAGCCGCCGCTTTCATGATGGCCTGATCGCGGCACTCGCCCAAGTGGCCCTAACAGCGCGTGACGCATCCGGCCTGGACCGCATTTGTCTTAGTGGAGGAACTTTTAACAATCTTTATCTGAGCGCCGGGCTAGAATCGAAGCTATCGGCGGCCAGATTTGAAGTATTTACCCAGAATGAAGTCCCTGCCGGAGACGGCGGGTTGAGTCTTGGGCAAGCGATGGTGGCGGCCTATAAGCATAAGAACTCTGATTTGAGACGTGAAAAAGAGCACGTTTATGCGTGATGGAGATCACACTTCTGTAAGCAAGTGATCTGTACACTAGTTGGTTTACTGAGCGACCCAAGATGAGAGCCCCCGCCAAGCCCGCCGTTCCCAGCCAGGACAAGCGTTGGAAGATTGTTGATGCCACCATGCGCCGCATCGGTCAACATTCCCGCGGCCTGATCGAAACCCTCCACACCGTACAAGAGGCCTTCGGCTACATTGACGAAACCGCGTTGCGTTATGTTGCGGTTTCATTACGTGTGCCCTTGAGCCGCGCCTACGGAGTAGCGACCTTTTATCACTTCTTTACCCTCAAACCGGCCGGCGAACACACCTGCGTCATTTGCCTCGGCACTGCCTGCTACATCAAGGGAGCACCGCAGCTGTTGGATGCGGTCAAGCAGCGACTTGGAATTTCCCCAGGCGAAACCACCGTCAACGGGAAAGTCTCGCTGCTGTCCGCGCGCTGCATCGGGTCCTGCGGGCTGGCTCCAGCGGTGGTATACGACAGCGAAATTGCCGGCAAAGTAACTCCAGACCAACTCCGTCAACAGCTGGCAAGATGGGACGCGCATGACGCCTGAAGAACTCGAACAAATAGCGACTACAGAACGCGAGACGCAGGCAGCCATTCCGCAAAGCGTGAATGTCTGCGTGGCCGCCGGATGTCTTTCCTGCCAAAGCCAGGCGGTGAAAGACTCACTCGACAAAGAAGTGGCCCGGCGAGGCTCGGGTGAGAAATGCAAGGTGAAAGGCGTCGGATGCATGGGCTTGTGTGCCGAGGGTCCGTTGGTTTCAACCCATGAGGGCACGCTGTACAAGCATGTGACTGCGGAGGACGCGTCCGCAGTGCTCGACGGACTGGACAAAGGCCCGGTCGAGCGCCTGCTCTGCCCCACTGATGTTCCCTTCTTCCAGCGGCAAAAGAAGATCGTTTTGGAGAATTCCGGAGTTATCGATCCTGAGCGGATCGAGGAGTACATCGCGGCTTCCGGGTACAGCGGCCTGTTGCAAGCGCTCACCGAAATGACGCAGCTGGAAGTCATCGATCAGGTGACGAAGAGCGGCCTTCGCGGGCGCGGGGGCGCTGGCTATCCCACCGGCCTCAAATGGAGCACGGTCTACAAAGCGGTGGGCACGCAAAAATATGTGATCTGCAATGCGGATGAAGGTGACCCCGGCGCATTCATGGACCGCAGCGTGCTCGAAAGCGATCCCCACCGCGTGATCGAAGGCATGCTGATCGCGGCCTATGCTGTGGGTGCGTCGGAAGGATACATATACGTCCGCGCCGAATATCCCCTGGCCATCAAGCGCCTGAAAACCGCTATACGCCAGGCGGAGAAGCTTGGGCTTCTCGGCACCAAGATATGCGGAACCGACCTCAACTTCCGCATTGAACTTCGCCTGGGCGCCGGCGCCTTTGTTTGCGGAGAGGAAACCGCGCTGATTGCATCCATCGAAGGACAGCGGGGCACGCCACGTCCACGGCCTCCCTATCCGGCGATGGAAGGCCTCTTAGGCCAGCCCACACTAATCAATAACGTCGAAACCTTTGCCAACATTGCTCCCATCATCCGCAACGGGGGAGACTGGTATGCCGGCATCGGCACGGAGAAAAGTAAAGGCACAAAAGTTTTCGCGCTGGCGGGACGCGTGCAGAATACCGGACTGGTCGAAGTCCCCATGGGAATCAGTTTGCGCGAAATGGTTTTCGATATCGGTGGCGGAATTCCTGAAGGCCGCCGGTTCAAAGCCGTGCAGACAGGAGGGCCCTCCGGTGGTTGCCTGCCATCCGAATGCCTCGACATGCCGGTGGATTACGAATCGCTGGCCCGCGCTGGTTCGATCATGGGATCGGGCGGCATGATCGTCATGGACGACAGTTCCTGCATGGTGGACGTGGCCAAATACTTCATGGATTTCTGCATGACCGAATCCTGCGGCAAATGTATTCCCTGCCGGGTTGGCACCTATCAAATGCATCGCCTGCTGGACACCATTACCAAGCTGCAAGCGACCCCGAAAGATATCGCGCTGCTCGAAGAGCTCTGTGACCTGGTCAAGAACACCAGCCTCTGCGGACTGGGGCAATCCGCCCCCAATCCTGTGCTCAGCACCTTGCGCTATTTTGCCGATGAATACCAGGCGCACATCGAGCGCAACCAGTGCGTAGCCGGAGTCTGCGGCAAGGAGGTACAGGTATGAGCCCGGCCACCAATGTCAAAACCCTCAAGATTGACGGCCGCGACTACAGCGCCCGCGCGGACGAAACCATTCTCGATGTCGCCCGGCAGCATGGCATCTTCATTCCGCGCCTGTGCGAGTTGGAAGGACTTTCGACGGTGGGCGCATGCCGCCTATGCCTGGTGGAAGTCAAAGGCTCCAACCGGCTGATGGCTTCCTGTGTGACCCGTGTCGATGAGGGCATGGAGGTTACCACCACCTCCGAGCGCCTGGAGCGCTATCGTAAGGGTATCGTGGAGCTGCTGTTCACCGAGCGCAATCATATCTGTTCGGTGTGCGTTTCCAACGGACACTGCGAATTGCAGACCTTGTCGCAGAAGCTGGACATCACCCACATCCACTATCCTTATCGTTATCCGCAGGCCGCGGTGGATGCCTCGCACGAGCGCTTTGTCATCGATCAGAACCGCTGCATTTTGTGTACCCGCTGCGTGCGGGTTTGCGACGAGATCGAAGGGGCGCACACCTGGGACCTCATGGGCCGCGGCATCGACTCCAAGGTCATCACCGACCTCGCCCAGCCCTGGGGGTCCTCCGATACCTGCACCAGTTGCGGCAAGTGCGTACATGTTTGTCCGACTGGGGCGCTGTTTGAGAAAGGACGCTCGGTCGCGGAAATGGAAAAGCGCCGTGACTTCCTTCCGTATCTGCAACTGATGAGGGGAGCGCAAGAGTGAGCAAGAAACGCATGGCTACGGTGTGGCTGGACGGATGCTCGGGTTGCCACATGTCATTTTTGGACATCGACGAACGCCTGCTCACCTTGGCCGAGAGCGCGGAGCTGGTCTACAGCCCGTTGGTGGATGCAAAAATCTTTCCTGATGACGTGGACGTAACCATGGTCGAAGGCGCGGTCAGCAGCGAGGAAGACTTGCACAAGATCAGACTGGTGCGGGAAAAAACCAAGATTCTTGTCTCGCTGGGAGATTGCGCGGTCACCGCCAATGTGCCCAGCATGCGAAACCCTTTCCCCACCAAGGCGGTTTATGACCGCGCTTACCGCGAGAATGTCACCCTTGATCCTGGGACTCCGGACCAGGTTGTGCCCAAGCTGCTGCCGCAGGCGCGTCCGATTCACGAATTTGTTCCGGTGGATGTTTTCGTCCCCGGCTGCCCGCCGTCGGCCGATACCATTTTTTACTTCGTCAGCGAATTGCTGGCGGGGCGGCAACCGCAACTCAGTCCGAAAACCCGGTTTGGTGCTTAGACAGTTATGGCAGAAAAGACCATCGTTATCGATCCGGTGACCCGCATCGAGGGCCACGCCAAGATCACGCTGCATCTCGACGAGCAGGGAGAGGTCGCCGACGCGCGCTTCCACGTGACCCAGTTCCGCGGCTTTGAAAAACTGTGCGAGGGACGCCCGTTTACGGAAATGCCGTCGCTCATGGCGCGCATTTGCGGTATTTGTCCGGTTAGCCATTTGATCGCGTCCGCCAAGGCCTGCGACGCGATCCTGGCGGTCCGCATCCCTCCTACCGCCGACCAATTGCGCCGCATCTTTAACATGGCGCAGATTGTGCAGTCGCATGCGCTGAGTGTGTTTCATCTATCCTCGCCCGACCTGCTGCTGGGCATGGACGCCGATCCGGCGAAGAGCAATCTGTGGGGAGTATTCGAAAAAGAACCGCAAATCGCGCGCGATGGAATCCGCCTGCGCCAGTTCGGGCAGCAAATCATCGAGCGGTTAGGGGGAAAGCGCATCCATCCCGCCTGGGTCGTGCCCGGAGGAGTGAGTGAACCACTGAGCCAGCAGGACCGCGACGCCATCCTGAGCAGCATTCCCGAAGCCCTGGCCATCGCGGTACGGACGCTGAATTGGTATAAGAAGAAGACCGAATCCTTCCGCGAGGAAATCAGCAGCTTCGGTAATTTTCCTTCTCTGTTCATGGGCATTGTCAAGGACAGCGGAAGCATTACCTTCTACGACGGCAATATCCGCATCGGCGATGCCAGCGGCGACATCGTCGCTGAGGATCTTGATCCGGCCCGCTACTTCGATTTTCTTGGCGAAAAAGTTGAGCCCTGGAGTTATCTGAAATCGGCCTATTACAAGCCCAAAGGTTATCCCGACGGCATGTACCGCGTCGGGCCACTGGCCCGGTTGAACGTTTCGGATCGTTGCGGCACGGTTCGCGCCGATCAGGAACTGGCCGAATTCAAAGAATTGCAGCGCGTGGCCGTGCTCAGTTCATTCCATTATCACCAGGCTCGGCTGATCGAGATTCTCTACTGCGTCGAGCGCCTGGAACAGCTATTGAATGATCCCGACATTCTCTCCAAGCACGTTCGTGCTGAAGCGAAACCCAACGCATTCGAAGGCGTCGGGGCTTCTGAGGCGCCGCGCGGCACCTTGTTCCATCACTACAAGATCGACGAGCAGGGACTGGTGCGCTGGGCCAACCTGATCATTGCCACGGGCCAGAACAATCTGGCGATGAACCGCAGTGTGCTGCAGGTGGCCAAGCATTTTGTCCGTGGAAACAAGCTCCAGCCGGGCATGCTCAATCGCGTTGAAGCGGTCATCCGCACCTACGATCCTTGCCTTAGTTGTTCCACTCATGCCGTGGGGCAAATGGCGCTGCGGGTGCAACTGATTGATCCTGAGGGTAAGATTGTTGCTGAAGCGGCCCGGCCCTGAACCCATGGCCCGTACCCTCATCATCGGTGTTGGTAACCCACTTCGCTGCGATGATGGAGTCGCCTGGCAAGTGATCAGCGACCTGTCACGCCAAGGTGTGCCTCAAGATGTAGAAGTCATCACCCAGCACCAGTTGACTCCCGAGCTTGCATTCCCCGCCAGCCAGTCGGAGACAGTCTTGTTTCTCGACGCGGCAGTGGACGGTCAAGGCGGAGAGCTCCGCTGTCAAGCGGTTACTCCGCAGCGTGCCTCGGGCGTCTTTTCCCACGAATTCTCTCCGGGCACCATCCTCAGTCTGGCGCAAGAGCTCTACGGCAAGCGTCCTCAAGGCTTTGTCATTTCGCTGGGCGGAGAATGCTTCGACCATGGCGAAACTCTTTCCCCATGTGTCCAGAAGAACCTGCCGCGAGCGGTGTCGTTTATCAAGGAGCTTGTAACCAAGGGCGCGCCGCACACGACCGGGGCGACAACGCATGGATAGCGTGATCCGGCTGTTTCAAGCTTTGGTTGCGCCGGCGATTTTTGTTTCCGCCATATCCCTTCTGATCTTGTCAGTGAACGTCCGCCTGATGGGCATCGTGAGCCGACTGCGGCAGTACAACTACGCTAAGTATCAAGCCTTACGCAACAACTACATCGATGAAGCTGACGTTTATGCCTCCCAGATCA
>WNFY01000416.1_pt1 | contig 54871 bp, 52 predicted proteins | sample 5400091 | NCBI WGS metagenome assembly WNFY01 (sample SAMN13153364, study PRJNA577476) | soil metagenome | isolation source: 60 cm soil or saprolite under grassland replicate 1 | place: USA:California | collected 2016-06-15
GAGGACATCCGCTGGCTGCCCCGCACCAAAGCCGCCGACCTGATGCTGCCCGGCGCCGACTGCTTCGTGTTCGACCACCGGGTCGTGCGGTGGAACTTCCAGCGCGGCGACGGCACCAACCCCCGCCGCTACACCTTCAGCTCGGATCCCCGGACCGTCCGCGATATCGTCGCCGCGTTCGAGCTGGCCTGGAACCGGGCAACCCCGCACGCCGACTACAAGCCTGACTGAAACGAGCCGACACCCCGCCTCAACGTGCGCCGATGCATGCGGCGGCTGTGGGTCATTCCAGCGGTTGGCGGCGACCTACGTCCAACTCGGCCCAGTTGCATCTAGCATGCCAGGCTGCATCAGCTGGTCGGTCGCAGGGAGGGATCACGGGCAACGCCTCGTGTGATCCTCATCCAGAGGTATTCGTCGATCAGCTTCGGCGGTGATGACTCGGGTCGGCCAACTATGGGCGGCAGATCGGCCGCCGCCACCCCGGCTCGGTTAGCGGTCTTAGTTAGGGCTCGCGCGATGAGCTGCATATACCAGCGGTATGCCGCGTCATTGTCTCCCAAGCCAAGAGCGTCCCGGATGGGATCGTCCCACGGCGCACAGGCGTTGGGACGCAACGCGTACATGGTCTTAGCAGCTGCGGTGGGCCCAAAGGTAACGAGCGCTGGACCTTTAGCCAGACGACGTTCGCCAGCGACCGTCTTGGCCAGCTGACCGTAGGCGACCGCCGCCGCAACAATGTTGTCGGCAGAGAGGTCGGCAAGCGGCTGGCCGGGATCGGGTAGAAGTGGTACCCACTCTTGAGCCCATGTGCGGAGCGCGGCTGCAGACGTCGCATCGCTCGCACGACTGAGATGGCGGCAGCCCCACTGCCGCAACCACGTGAGCAATGCTGATTGATGGTCTGCCATGTTCAGCTCGAGCGCAGCGCCAATGCGCCGCTTGAGGATCCGGAGGCTGCCGTCATACGCGGAGGCAATCGCGTACCTGCTGACCCGTTCACGGATGTCGTCCAAGTCCAGACCACATTCCAGAGCGAGGACAGCGCTCAGCCCACGTGAACCAGCCAGCGTGTCGTCGTGACTCATCTGGTGGTCGAACCCTTCTCCCCGAGCCGATCCAGCTCGTCATCCGGCGATACACTGCACATCCGGGAACCATCACATGGTGGGTAGTACCGCACCTCCAATGTATCGGTATATACTGAATGCAGTAGTGCGAATCCGGTGAGCATTTCGGAGCCTAGAATATATCCCGCGGGGATAAGCAAGCGAAATCGCAGGCACCTCGAGCGCCTGCATCGTCAGGCGTTGACGCCCTTCGACGTAGAGACAGCTGCCGAGGTGCTGGAGCTCGACCGCGATACAACGGCTCGTCTGCTCGGCTACCTAGCCCGACGCGGCTGGCTGTCCCGTGTCCGTCGGGGCTTGTACGTGGCCGTTCCCCTGGACGCCCGTCAGTCGGGGCAGTGGATAGAGGACTCCTGGGTCGTCGCGAATCAGGTCTTCTCGCCCTGCTACATCGGAGGGTGGAGCGCCTGCGAGCACTGGGATCTGACTGAGCAGGTGTTCCGGACCCTGTTGGTGGTCACCGCTCGAAAGGTCCACGATCGTGACGTCACTATGCAGGGCATCCCAATTCGACTGACGGTTCGCCCCAGAGAGAAGCACTTCGGCACTGTTCCGGTCTGGCGAGGCCAGGCGCGGGTCGCAGTCTCCGATCCCTCCCGAACGGTAGTTGACATTCTCGACGACCCTCGCCTGGGAGGCGGTATCCGTACGGTTGCGGACATCATTCACGCGTACATGGCAAGCGGGCATCGGAATGACGGACTGATCGTGCAGTATGGAGACCGGCTTGGCAACCGCAGCGTTTTCAAACGACTGGGTTACCTGCTCGAGCAGTCCGGGGCGGACGCGCCGGATCTCATCACCGCATGTCTTGAGCGGCGCAGCGCGGGTCTGACCACCCTTGATCCTTCGGTCAGGGCACCTGGCCGGATCCTGCGCCGATGGGGCCTGCGCATCAACGTGACCTTGCGACCGGAGGGCTGAATGTGATCACCCGAGCTGACATCGTTCAGAGGGTCGCGGAGTGGCAGATGACCGAGGAGGTGGTCGAGAAGGACTACGTCCTCGGATGGCTGCTATGGGGAATCGGTGCCGATCCCGTTCTCGGCAACCGCTGGGTATTCAAGGGTGGGACCTGCCTCAAGAAGTGCTATATCGAGACGCACAGATTCTCCGAGGACCTGGACTTCACCGTCCTGCCGGGCGGCCCGTTCCGTCCCGAGGAGCTTGAGCCACTTATCGCTCGGACGCTGGAGCGTGTCCACGAGGCGGCGGGAATCGACTTCTCCCTGCAAAAGCCAACGCTGCGACTCCGTCCGGGCGGCTCGTCGACCGAGGGCCGCGTGTACTACGTGGGTCCCCGCCAGGCGCGCCAGGTGGCGCGCGTGAAGCTGGACATCACAGCTAACGAAAAGGTCGTGCGCCCACCTGTCCTCCTACAGATCGCGCATCCGTACCCTGACGGGCCGGTGCCCGGACCAGTGCGCTGCTACTCGTTCGACGAGGTGTTCGCCGAGAAGATACGAGCGATGGGCCAGCGGGGCCGGCCACGTGACCTCTACGACATCGTCAACCTCTTCCGTCGCGACGATCTTCGGCTGTATCCCAAGCTGATCCACGAGGTGCTGCTTGAGAAGTGCGCAGCCAAGTCGGTTCCGGTGCCCTCTGCCGCTGACTTCGTCGACTCGCCGCTCCTCGCCGAGTTGGAGGCGGATTGGGAGAACATGCTCTCCCACCAACTGCCAGCTCTGCCCCCGCTACAAGGGTTCCTCGAAGAGCTCCCGAACCTGTTTGGATGGTTGGACGGAACTGCGACCTTCGAGCCGCTGCCCGCCATTCCCCGCCAGGCAGGCGAGCAGGATTGGTCTCCGCCCCCGACAGTTTACGTTTGGGGTGCAGGCATTCCCTTGGAGACAATCAGGTTCGCGGCGGCTAACCGCCTACTGGTGAGCCTGACATACGACGGGAGCCGCCGGTTGATCGAGCCGTACTCGCTGCGCAGGTCGAGCACGGGACGGTTGCTGCTGCATGCGGAGCGCGCCGACGGAAGCGGCCACCGCACGTACGGGGTGGACAAGATCGCCGGTCTCCGCGTGACCACAACTCCGTTCCGACCGCAGCATGCAATCGAGTTCTCCTCACAGGGACCGATGCATGCTCCGGCCCAGAGTAGGTCGTCGCGCGTATCGAGCCGCGGTCGGTCCTCTGCAACACTGTTCGTGCGGCCAAGCCCGAAGTACGTTTACCGGTGCGTGCGGTGCCACCGTGAATTTCTACACACGAGGCCGCAGCCAGCGCTCCGGGCGCATGCTGATCCAAGCGGACGCCGGTGCGTCGGTAGATACGGCAGTTACGTTGGCAGAAGATAGTGATCCAAGCGACAGGTGGGGCTTCCAGCGTCAGCCACTCTGGGCTGCGGATCTGGTGGTTAGCTGTGCGAGGTAGGCGGCGGCGCGGCGGTCGACCTCGGATACCGGGTCGGCGTAGTGCTTTAGCGTGGTAGCGCCTCCGCCGGAATGCCCGAGTCGGGCGGCGGTGTTGCCGAGGTCGAAGCCCGCGGCAAGTAGCTGGCTGGCGGTGTAGTGCCTGATTCCCTTGATGTCCAGGTCGACCCCGGCGGCCTTGGCAAGATCGCAGACGCGGTGGGTCACCCAGTCGGGGTTCCACGGGCGGGAGTGCGCGGGGGCGTTGGAGAACAGGAAGGCGGAGGGGGCCAGGGTCACGCCAACGGCCGCCAGCGCCGTCGTGGTCTCGTCCAGGGTCTCCTGGATAAGGGCGCATGTGACTGAGTCGATGGCGATGTGCCGCTCCTGGTGCGTCTTGGTGTCCTTCCGGAGCTTCTGGCCGGCTTTGACGACGTAGTTGAACGCGATATGTATCACGCCGTTGCTGAGGTCGATATCTGCGATCTGGACGGCGCACAGCTCGCCCCTTCGTACGCCGGTGATCGCGACAAGCCACACGTACAGCGCGATGTCGTGCTGACCGGCGGCACGGGCCTGGTCGATCACGTTCACGACGTCGGCGGGTGGCGTGGCGGGTCTCTTCTTCTGCGTCACCGTTGGCGGTCTGGCGGAATCGGCAGGATTCCGGTCGACCCACTCCCAGCGCTCGGCGGCCTCGAACGCGCCGGACAGGATGCTGTGGATGATGTGAATGGTGCTTTTGGCCATTGGCTTGCAGACGTGCGGCTTGCATCCGGACAGTTTGCAGTCGTGGCTATATTGCGGCCGGGTAAGCCTCATCCGTCCGCTGGCCCTGGTGTCGCCCGTGGGCTCGCCTGTGACGGTCGTTGTCCGTCCGTGCCGGATGTGCACGAGTCCGGCCTCGGACAGGGCGATAAACATGTGCCGGATAGTGCCCGGTTTTAGTCCTTGGAGTTGGGCTAGGTCAGGTACCGAAGGGAGCGCGTCACCTGGTGTCAATTCTCCGGTCTCGATCGCTGCCCGTAGCTTGTCGGCAGCTTGCTGCCACTCGGGCCGTGGGTCAGAGGAGTCGGGTCTCAAGTCCGGCACGTTGCGGTGCTCGGTGAACGGCTTGCCGGTGCACGTGAAGTTGCCGCATCGCATCAGCCGGGCGTACAGCGTGTCCAGCAGCGGGCCGCGGACCTTGCGGACCTGCGTGGACCCGATTGCAGGCTTGATGGTCCGGCGGATATACCCGAGATTGCCTTCCCGGGTGGACACGTCCCACCCCGCTGTCGACACGTACTGGTCGAGCAACTGGGCCACGGTGACGGCCGAGTCAGGCTGGCGTCCCGCTACGGCCTGCTCAAGCAGCTTGCCGAGCTCGATCTGCGCCGCCCGTTCGGTCTTACATGTCTTACGGAACCGGATCTCCCGGCCAGTGAGCGGGTCGGTTCCGGCGTAGACCTTGGCGCGCCAGGATCCGCTCGGCAGTTGCTCTATGTGTCCGCTCGGTGTACCAGTCACGACATGACGGTACACCGGACCACCGACACCGGTCCACGATCCGGTCCACGGCTTGACCGCGGCCTCTGGTGAAACCGCACGTGGGGCGGGTGGGGCTCGAACCCACGACCGGCGGATTATGAGTCCGCTGCTCTGACCGGCTGAGCTACCGCCCCGGTGACGGGTGCACATTACCATCTGCGGGTGGCGGCCCGAGAGTCCTCGCCGGGCCGGCCGGCAAACCGGCGGTGCCAGTCGGCGGTCTGCTCGGTGCCGCACCACTGCGCGAACACCGGGTAGCGAAGGATACGGGTGGGCTCGCGGGTGAGCGGGAAGTGGCTGACCAGGATCGTGGGCAGCTCCGGGTCGATGGCCGCCAGCCGCGGCAGGGTCGCGTCGATGCGGGCCTGGCACCAGGCCTCCCGGCTCGGGTACGGGTCGGGGTGCAGGTGCCGCTCGTCGGCGCCGATCACGCCGGTCCGGTAGGCCAGGTCCAGCGCCTCGGCCTTGGTGCTGGTGCCGTCCGGGCGGAACGTGTAGTCGTACAGCAGGAACAGCGGGACGATCACCGCGGGTCCCCCGTCGCCCGTCCACACCGGGTAGGGATCCTCCGGCGTGATGATGCCGAGCTCGCGGCACACCGCCACCAGGTGCTGGTAGCGCGCCTCGCCGCGCAGCTTGACCGGGTCGCGGGGGTGTGCCCACAGGTCGTGGTTGCCGGGCACCCAGACGACGGTGCCGTAACGGGACCGCAGCGTGCGCAGCGTCCACTCGATGTCCTCGACCTTCTCGGCCAGGTCGCCGGCCACCAGCAGCCAGTCGCCCGGCGATCCGGGCGGCAGATCCGCCACCCACCGCCGGTTCCGCGGGTGGGACACGTGCAGGTCGCTGATGGCCAGGAGTCGGCCTGGCGTCACTGGGACTGGTCGCCAGCATCAGGGGGCCCGGCATCCGGCGACTCGGCGAGATGGACGATGGTCTGGCCGCAGACGGTATGCGTGCCGTGGGGTGACCGTGACGCCTGGGACGACTGATGCCGCATCTGTGCCGTAGGCCAACCACGACGATGTGACACCGTAGTGGTCCCGACCACGATGATGTGACATTGTCGTGGTTCCGGGCGAGCGCGGCGCGTGGCATGCGGGACAGCAGAGGGCATAGTGACTAATGGTGAGCCGCCGGAGGGAGCACTGCGACGCGATATCGGCACCGGCATCGGCTAGGCCCTGCCGTGCTTCCGCCCGGTCATCCGGCCTGCGAAACACGCCTTATGGCTCCGGGTCGGGGCTGGGCTCAGCGGCCGCGGCGGGCTCCGGGTCGGGGGCAGGCTCAGCGGCCGGCGCCGTCGCCCGGTCGCCAGCGTCCGAGGACTCTGCATCCGAGGGCTCTGCGTCCGGCGACTCGGCGTCCGGGGACTCTGCGCTCAGGGACACCAGCAGGTCGTTGAGGCGGCCCACGAAGGCGGCGGGCTCCTCGATCCGCGCGCCGAGGGTGAGCACGGCCTGGTCGAACAGCACCTGTGCCCATTCGGCCAGGTGCGGGTCGGCGGGCTCGTGGTTGAGCCGCCGGACCAGCGGGTGCTGCGGGTTGATCTCGAGCACTGGCTGGCTGGGCAGGCCTGAGCCGCGCAACCGCCGGGCCAGGTTGATGTCGATCTCGGGCTCGTTGGCCACGATGCAGGCCGGCGAGGTGGTCAGCCGGCTGCTCACCCGGACGTCGTAGGCCCGCTCCCCCAGGGCTTGCTTCAACTGACCCACCAGCCCGGCGAGCTCGGCGCTGGCCTGCTTCTTGGCCTCCGCTTCGGCCTCGTCCTCCAGCTCGGACAGGTCGCCGCTACCCTGGGCGACCGACTGCAGGCGCTTGCCGCCGAACTCGCGCAGGCTGGCCACCACCCAGTTGTCGATGCCCTCGCCGTCGCCGAGCAGCAGGACCTCGATGCCCTTCTTCCTGAACGCCTCCAGGTGCGGGCTAGCCTTGGCCGCGGCCAGACCCGGCGCCAGCAGGTAGTAGATGTGCTGCTGGCCCTCCTTCATCCGGCTCACATAGTCGGCCAGCGAGACGTCCGGCTCGTCCGAAGCCGACTTGGTCGAGGTGAAGCGCAGCAGCCGGGCGATCTCGTCCCGGTTACCGAAGTCCTCGGGCAGGCCCTCCTTGAGGACGGCGCCGAACTCCTTCCAGAACGCGGCGTACTTCTCGGGTTCGGACTCCGCGATGTCGGCGAGCAGCCGCAGCACCTTCTTGGTCGCGTTGGACCGGATGTTGTCCACCACGCGGCTGCCCTGCAGCAGCTCGCGGGAGACGTTCAGCGGCAAGTCGGCGGAGTCGATCACCCCGCGGACGAACCGCAGGTACTGCGGCATCAGCTGACCGGAGTCCTCCAGCACGAAGACCCGCCTGATGTGCAGCTTGATGCCCCGTCCGGCCTGCGGGATCCACAGGTCGAAGGGCGCCCGGGACGGGATGAACAGCAGCAGCGTGTACTCGTAGGTGCCCTCGATCTTGCTGTGCACCCAGGCCAGCGGCTCGCTGAAATCGCCGGTGACGTGCTGGTAGAAGTCCTTGTAGTCCTGCTCGCTGAGCTCGTTCTTGGGCCGCGCCCACAGCGCCGAGGCCTGGTTGACCGGAGCCTCTTCGGCCGGGCCTTCCTGGCCCTCCGCGGGCGCAGCGCCGGTTTCAGGCTGGGGCGGCATCACGATGGGCAGGCTGATGTGGTCGGAGTACTTCTTGATGATGGTGCGCAGCCGGTAGTCGCTGAGCAGGTCGTCCTCGTCCGCGCGCAGGTGCAGCACGACCGTGGTGCCGCGGTCCGGCTGCTCGACGGCCTCCAGCGTGTACGAGCCCCGGCCGTCCGACTCCCAGCGGACGCCCTCCGCGGCGGTCAGGCCGGAGCGCCGGGTGGTCAGCGTGACCCGGTCGGCCACGATGAACGCGGAGTAGAAGCCGACCCCGAACTGGCCGATGAGCGACGCGTCCTGGCGCTGGTCACCGGTCAGGGCCGCGAGGAACTCCCGGGTCCCCGACTTGGCGATGGTCCCGATGTGCTCGATGACCTCCTGGCGGCTCATGCCGATGCCGTTGTCGGCCACGGTGATCGTCCGGGCGTCTTGGTCGAAGCTGACCCGGATCCGCAGCGGCCCCTCGGCCTCGGGCAGCTCGGACTTCGAGAGCAGCTCGAGCCGGAGCCGGTCGATGGCGTCCGAGGCGTTCGAGATCAGCTCGCGGAGGAAGATCTCCTTGTTGCTGTACAGGGAATGCACCATCAGGTCCAGGATCTGGACCACTTCGGCCTGGAAACTGAAGCTTTCCTGCTCCGTCTGCGCGCTCACGGCAGGAACTCTAGATCATATGGAGAGAGTGGGGAAACTAGCCGAACGGTCTGGGTGTTAGCCTGGCCGGATGCCGCGGACGTTCCCGCCGGGTTTCCGCTGGGGGGTGGCCACCTCGGGCCATCAGACCGAAGGCGGCAACACGTGCAGCGATACCTGGTTCCTTGAGAACGTGCGCCCGACGGCGTTCCGCGAGCCGTCGGGCCGGGCCTGCAACAGCTACGAGCTGTGGCGGCAGGACGTCGACCTAGTGGCCGGGCTCGGCCTGGACGCCTACCGGTTCTCCGTCGAGTGGGCCAGGGTCGAGCCGGCCGAGGGCGAGTTCCCGGCCGGGGCCCTGGCGCACTACCGCGCGATCGTGGACTACTGCGTCGCGGCCGGGATCGCGCCGGTGGTCACCTACAACCACTTCACCGCGCCGCACTGGTTCGCCAAGCGCGGCGGATGGCTCGACCCGCAGGCTCCGGGGCTGTTCGCCCGGTACTGCGGCGTCGTCGCCGAGCACCTGGGCGACGGCCCGGCCTGGGCCGTCACGCTCAACGAGCCGAACCTTCCCCGGCTGCTGAGCTGGTTCGACATCCCCGCCGCGGCGCGCGACCTGGAACGAGCCACGCTGGCTGCCGCGAGCGAGGCGGCCGGGGTGCCGCGCTACCGGGCCGCCAACCTGGTGCTCCCGGAGGAGATGGACACCATCGCCGAGGGAATGGCGGCCGGGCACCGGGAGGCGCGGGAGGCCATCAAGGGCCGGCGGCCCGGGCTGCCGGTGGGCCTCAGCCTGGCGATCGTCGACGACCAGGTGGTGGGAGACGACGCGTCGGTCCGGGACCGCAAGCGCGCCGAGGTATACGGCATGTGGCTAGACCTAGCACGGGACGACGACTTCACGGGAGTGCAGAACTACGAGCGCGTTCGGTACGACGGCCGCGGGCCCGTGCCTCCGCCGCCCGGAGCCGAGCTGAACCAGCTGGGCTCGTCGGACATCTACCCGCTGTCGCTGGCCGGGGCGGTCCGCTATGCGCACGCGGCGGCTGGGGTCCCGGTGCTGGTGACCGAGCACGGGCTCGGGCACCGCGATGACGCCTTGCGGGCGGCGCTCATCGGTCCGGCCCTGGCCGGGCTGCTCGACATCGTCGAGGACGGCGTGCCGGTGCTCGGCTACCTGCACTGGTCGCTGCTCGACAACTTCGAGTGGATCTTCGGCTACGACGTCAGGTTCGGGCTGCACGAGGTGGACCGGGCCACGTTCGCGCGCACGCCCAAGCCCAGCGCGGCCGTCTACTCGGCGATCGCGCGCAGCCATGGAGGGTCGCTATGAGTACTGAGGTGATGCCCGCCGTCGTGCGGCGCTCCGTCGAGTTCCTGCGGACGGTTACACCGGAGGCAGGTGCACGCTGACTACGGCGGAGCGGCCGCCGCGCACGACGGCGAGGGCGTCCTTAAGCACCTGGGGCAGTTCCCCGGGGTCGGACACCGTGACCCCGTAGGCGCCGGCCGCCCGTGCCACGCCGGGCAGGTCGACCTCGGGCTCGAAGCTGGTGCCGAAATCCCCGGCCGCCGCGGCGGCGCCGTCCGGGTGCACCTGGAGGGTGGAGAACTTGGGTGCCGCCCAGCCTCGGTTGTCGTAGATGACGGTCAGCGCGGGCGTGCCGTACCGGCGGGCCACCCACTGCGCGGAGGACGGCACGCCGAACATGTAGCAGCCGTCCCCGACCAGGCTGACGACGGTCTGGCCGGGTGCCGCGAGCTTGGCGCCGACGGCCGCGCCCCCGGCCCAGCCCAGCGCGGCGCCGCCATGGTGGAGCACGGACCCGGGGCGGTTCGGCCGCAGGTGCTCGGCGACTATCTTGCTGTTCGTCACGACCTCGGTCAGGACCAGGGCGTCCTCGTCTTCCAGCAGGCCCCGGACGCACGCGGTGAGGTACTCCGCGGTAATCGCGCCGTCGTCGCGGGGATGCTCGCGCCCGGCTCGTTCGGCCTGTTCCTGTTTGTGGGTATGGGCCGCCGCCTCTCGCCTGGCCTCGACCACGGCCGGGTCGGCCAGGTCATGGTCCCGAACGAACCGGGCGATCTGCTCCACCGCCACCCGCGCGCTGGCCGCGGCGAAGCGCCGGGCCGGCACGTGCCACATGTTCATCTGGGTCTTCAGCGGGTCGACGTCGACGCAGTAGATGGCGGCCCCGGCGGACGGCCGATTGACCGAGGGAATCCACGGCACGTCGCTGTCGATGGCCAGGATCACGTCGGCCTGCGCCAGGACCGGGTTCTGCGCCACGGTGTGGTACTGGAAGCCGGCGTGCAGCTCATGGTCGGCCGGGAAGTTCACGTGGTAGGCCATCGACTCGAGCACCCGGATGGCCAGCAGCTCGCACAGCTCGACGAGTTCCGGCACCGCGGCCGGGTCCCGGCCCAGGTAGGACGTGACGACCAGCGGGTGCTGCGCACCGGCCAGGGCGGCCGCGATCTCGGCGGTGACCTCGTCGGCGAGCGCCACGGGCGCGACCGGCCCGAACGCCGCCCGGTCGACGGTATATGGCCGCAGCGGCTCTTCCATCACCTCGCGCGCGGCGACCAGGTACACCGGGCCCGCGGGCTCGCTGCGGGTGATCTGCATGGCGCGCTGCACGAGCTGCTTGACGTTGCGGCCGGTGCGGACCTCGTTGTCGTACTTGACGTAGTTGCGCAGGATGCCGCGCTGGTCACGGACGTCCTGGATCCAGTGGATGAACTCGTTCCGGCCGCCGGGCAGTTCGCCCTCGAGGGTGAACGGGGCCGCGCCCGCGAAGATGAGGACGGGAACGCGGCCGCGCATCGCGTTGCTCACGCCGCCGCTGAGGTTCTGCGTGCCCACGTCGACGTGGACGATCACGGCCTGCGGCTCGCCGGTCACCATCGCGTAGGCGTGCGCCGCCGACAGCGCCACGGTCTCATGGGGGCACACGATGAGCCGCGGGAACTCGTCTTCGCGACCGTCGGCCTTAGCCCGCGCGAACGCCTCGATAAGGCCCGGGTGGTCGCTGCCGAGGTTGGCGAAGACATACCTGACCCCGGCCTCCGCCAGGGCCTCGAGAAAAGCTGTGCTGGTCGTGTAGGAGCCAGCAGCCACGTATCAGTACCGTCCGGCGGTCTGCATCGACATGGCGTGCTCGACCAGGGTGACCAGGGTCGCCTTGGTCGACTCGCGGTTCCGCGCGTCGCACGGTATGACCGGGACGTCCGGCGAGATCGCCAGCGCCTCGCTCACGTCCCTTGACCGGTGCGGGAACTGGCCGTGGAACCCGTTGATGCCGATCACGAACGGCAGCCCGGAGGCCTCGAAGTAGTCGACCGCGGGGAAGGAGTCGGCCAGGCGCCGGGTGTCCACCAGGACAACCGCGCCGATCGCGCCCTGGATCAGGTCGTCCCACATGAACCAGAACCGGTGCTGGCCCGGCGTCCCGAACATATAGAGAACGAGGTCCTTGTCCAGCGTGATCCGGCCGAAGTCCATCGCCACCGTGGTCGTCGACTTGTCCGGCACGTGCGACAGGTCGTCGACGTCCGTGCTGGCCACAGTCATGACGGCCTCGGTCGTCAGCGGGGTGATCTCCGACACCGAGCCCACGAATGTCGTCTTGCCTACGCCGAATCCGCCAGCCACCACGATCTTGACCGACGTCATGGCTGGCGCGTCGGCCCTGGGCTGGGCGACGCTAGATCTTACGGAGTCCACTAAGCACCCTTTCGAGCAAGTTGAGGTCCGGACGGCCCTCAGAATCATCGCGCTGATGGATGCGGACGAGCCCGTCCGCACTCATGTCGGCGATGAGAATCCTGGCCACGCCGAGCGGTAGCCGGAGCACCGCTGACACCTCGGCCACCGACCTCCAGTCCCGGCAAAACTGGAGGATCGCCTGGCATTCCGGCGCCAGCACGGACAGATCGCGGGGCTCGAGCACGGTCGCCGTGACCAGAGCCTCAATGGCGAGCTGGTACCTCGGCTGGGTCCGGCCTCCGGTAACCGTGTACGGCCGGACAAGCCGAGTAGAACCATCGTCCTCGCTCCCGAAGCCGAAGCCAGAACGTCCTGGTCCCGGCCCTTCGTCCCATAGACCGGCCCGTCCCTGCCAGGAGCCGGGCAAGCCCACGAACGGGGACTGACTGTCACCTCGCCCTTGGCCCGCCACTGATACCTCCGGTCACCGTCGTCCATCACCGGGGATGGCTGCTTGCATGATGCCGCGGGTGGCGGGGGTGAGGACCCGGCCGGCCCGCTCAACCAGCAGGGTCATCTCGTAGGCCACGAGCCCGAGATCACAGGTGGACGCGGCGAGGACAGCAAGGCTCGAGCCGTTGCTGATCGCCATGATCACGAGCACACCCCGCTGCATCTCCACTACAGTCTGCACGACCGCGCCGCCCTCGAACACCCGCGACGCGCCCTGGGTCAGGCTGGTCAGTCCCGAGGTCACCGCGGCCAGCTGATCGGCTCGCTCCTGCGGGAAGCCGGCGCTGAACGCCAGCGGCAGGCCGTCCGAGGACACCACCACCGCGTGAGCCACATCGGGCACTCGCTCCACGAAGTTGGTGATCAGCCAGTTAAGATCCTGCGCAGGGCGCCCTGGCGTGCTCATCCGCACTCCTCTCGTCGCCCGTTCATACAGGGCCCTCCTCGTCTCGCTGTGCCTAGGCCTTGAGCTTTCATCGGGTCCTACGGCTCCTCGGTCTGGGGTGCGGCGGCGCGACCCTCGCGCACGCCTCGCTGGAAGCTGGACATGCGGGACCGGACCGCGTCCGCCGACCTGGCGGGCGCTTCGGCCACCGCATCCTGGCTTCCTGTACCGCCGCTGCCGACGGAGCCTGGCACGAGGTTAGCCCTCGGAACCCGTCTGGGCAGCCCTGCCTGAGTAGTATCTCCCGCCGCGGGCGACGCGACCACCTGAGCCGCACGCCAGCCCTCGTCCGCGGGCGACGTCCACGCCGCCTGGCTGGCCGGCGGCGGGGCCGCGCTGCTCAGCTCCCGCTGCGGGCCGGTCATGGTCGCCCCGCCGCGCCGGAACCAGTCGGACTCCAGCGAGTCGAAGATCGGCAGCCGCTGCGGCGCGGCGGACGGAACGGTCACCTGACCGTCGGCCTGCTCGCCGGGGCCAGGGCCAGAGGCGCCGTTCGTCGCGCTGCCCGCGCTCGGGCCGTCACTGCCGTGGATATTCTGGCTGCCGACGGGGAGCTGCGGACCTTGCGGGCTCTGCGGCGCCTGCGGAACCGCTCCGCCGAAGGCAGGGAGCCTGCTCGGGCCGCCGGCCGCCGGGGTCCGAGGCTCGGCGTCACCCCGTTGATCCCGTTGATCCCTGGGACCGCCGGCCGCGTTGCCGTTGCCGTTGCGGACCGGCAGCGCCTGAGTCGGCGGCCCGTCCTGGTGATCCGGGATGGCCTGGCCGTTGCCCAGGTCCCAGCCCTTGCCGGCCGGCTCCCAGTTGTTGCCGGCCGGGGTGCCCTCGGCGGCGGCGGGCCCGGCCGGACCCGCGGGACCCGCCGGGCCGGCGTTCGCCGCGGGGGTGAACGACGGCGCCGCGGGAGCGGCGGGTGCCGAGGGGCCCGAGGGCGCGGGCGGCGAGAACCTCGGGATCCTCGCGGCCGCGGTGGCCTGTGAGGCCGCCGACGAACCCTGGGCCGGGATCGTCGCGGTGGGCGCGGACAGTGACGGGGTGGGCCCGTAGTCGTCCGCCTCGAACCGGCGGAGCCGGCCGAGCGGCGGTGCGACCTCGGGCGCCGCCACCGTGTCCGGCAGCCAGATCAGCGCGGTCAGGCCGCCGGCCTGAGCGTGCCGCAGCCGGACCCGGACGCCGTGCCTGGCGGCCAGGCGGCCGACCACGAACAGGCCCATCCGGCGGGACACGGCCACGTCCACCACCGGCGGGTTGTCCAGCCGCCAGTTCGCGTGCGACATCTCCTGGTCGGAGATGCCCACGCCGTTGTCGGTGATGTCGAGCAGCACGCCGCCGCTGGACAGCGGCTGGCCGGACACGTACACCTGGGTGTCCTCCGGGGAGAACCCGGTCGCGTTCTCCACGATCTCCGCGACCAGGTGCACCACGTCGTTGACGGCCTGGCCGACCACCACGATCCCGGGCTGGACGTTGAGCACGACCCGCTCGTACTGCTCGATCTCGGAGATGGCGGCGCGCAGCACGTCGACAAGCGGCACCGGCTGGCTCCACCGCCTGGCCACCTCGTGGCCCGCGAGGACCAGCAGGTTCTCGGAGTTGCGGCGCATGCGGGTGGCCAGGTGGTCCAGCCGGAACAGGCTGGACAGCCGGCCGGGGTCCTGCTCGCTCTGCTCCAGCGAGTCGATCAGCGAGAGCTGGCGCTCGATCAGCGACTGGCTGCGCCGGGACAGGTTGATGAACATGGCGTTCAGGTTGCCGCGCAGCATGGCCTCGTCGGCGGCCAGCCGGACCGCCTCGCGGTGGACCTGGTCGAAGGCCCGCGCCACCTCGCCGATCTCGTCGGTCGAGGTGACCCCGATCGGCTCGATCTCGACGCCTTCGTCGGCGCCCTCGCTCTGGCTCAGCCTGCGCACCATCTCGGGCAGCCGGTTGCCGGCCACGTCGAGCGCGTCGGCGCGGAGCTTGCGCAGAGGGCGAATCAGCGAGCGGGCCACGATCGTCGAGACCAGCGCGACCAGGGCCAGCAGCAGCAGCGTCACCAGGCTGGTGACCAGCAGGCCCGTGGTGGCATTGGTCCTGGACGAATTTGCTAGCGTGGAGATGTTGCCGGTCAGTTCGTCGGCGACTCGCCGCACCTTGCCGATGGTGAACGACATGTCGTGGTTCACGTTTGCCGCGGCCAGGATGCGCGCCTGCTCCTGGGTGAGCGGGTGAGACAGGGAGCCGGTAAGCAACGCCTCCGCGAGTGATTCCTGCTGGGCGGCCCTATCGACCGGCTGCCCGCTCACCGTGTTGCTGTAGTTCTGCTGCTCGGCGAGACCTACGGATGCTTTGAAGTTGGCCAGATCCACCACTTCCTGCCGCTGTGCCTGCTGAAGGCTGGCAACGTCGGCGGGCGACAGCGACGGCTGCGGCCAACTGACCGCCCTCAGCAGGAGGGCCCGCTGAACCGACTTGGAGTCTTCGACCTGGAGCAGCGCGCCTAGGGCGATGACGTCGCGCCGGAGATCGGTATTGCTGGTCTCGTTCCCGACGACGCTGGTGAATGTGTTCGCGGGCTGGATGATGTTAACGGTGTACACCTGCATGATTGCCGCCATGGGGAATAGCGGGTTCGCCACCGCCTTGCGGGCGAGCGGCAGGGTTTCCGCGCCCACTTGTACCGCGTTCACCGCCTGCACCGCGACGAGCTGATAGCCGTCTCCGACCGTGATGCCATCTGCCAAGGCGGCGACCTCTGCGGCGGCGCCATCGGTGACACGCCGTGCGGTCCTCAGCCTGGCAGAAAAACCACCCCTATTCGCTGTGGAGGCGACTGAATAGTCGCGTTCATCTTCCAGTGCCTGGATGTACTTGACCACCGCGCTGTTGAGCTGGGCGAGGTGCTGAACACGGCCGGTCGTCTGCCAGCTGCTGACGTCCCCGCTGATGGTCAGCGCACCGAGCACCGCCGCGGTCAGCAACGGCACCGCGATCAAGGCGGCCAGCCGCCACCGGACGCGCCAGTTCGTCAGGGCGAACCGCGACTGGGCCGGGCCGGGCCGTCTCGGATGCGGATGGGTGGTCCCGACCAAGCCGGCCGCGGGCGGGGGCCCCGCCTGGGGCTGGGCGACGACCACGGGCGTCTGGCCGCCGGAAGTGGCCGGGCCGATGACGGGCTGCGGTCCCATGCTCGCCGCGTCCCGTCCGCCGACGCCATCCGAGCCGTCACCCGCGGCGCTTCCGCCCGCAAGAGGCACCGAACCCTCCCCCTCGGCTGGCCCTCTGCTGACGGCCCCGGCCGCGCCAGCTGGGTCGCCGGGATTCGTCACCGATCGTTTACGCACTACGTTCGCCCCTCGCATTGGCAAGCCTGAGCCAGCGCACATGCCCGGCTGAAGCGGCGCAAGCCGCCCTCCATACGTACCCTCTTTCCCTTCGCAACGATCGCCGCTGCTCGGGTCAACAAGGCGGCCGAGCCACACTCTCGCGTTACAAAACGGGTAAGGACATATAATCATCTTCTCGGTGGCCGCCATGGGGCATTCGCTAGTAAACCGGCGAGATCTTCGCCGAGAAGGTTAACCGCACCGTCTGACCTGGCCGGGATCGGCCGCACCAGGCTTGCATTTAGTGATAGTATAGTAACTCTTCGTATGCCTCCCGCCGGGCACGCCGCCCCGGTGACCAACGTCGGCGGCCCGGCCGTCAGTCCGGCGTATGGGACATATCGGTCGCCGGCCGTCTGCCGCCGACCCAGGCTACCGGCCCTCCGGGGAGCGGCGCGGGCACAAGCGGCAAGCGCCAGCTAATCAGCCCGTTATGACGATAATTACATGCCGATTATTACCTCATTAGGATCAGGCCGCCGATGCCCAGCCGTTCCCACCCGGTCATCGCTGCGGCAGGTACTTAATGCTGCCGAGGACGTGGTCGCGGATTATGGCGGCCACCTGCTCCTCATTTCTGTGTTTAAGTGCCCTGACAAGCGCGTCGTGCTGCCGAACCGATTCCTGGTGCGGCCGCCCGGCTTGCGGGCCGTGCGGGAACGACCGCCACAGCAACCTCATGAGGAGAAGAAGCATCGGCGAGCGCGCGCATTCGTAGATCCGAAAGTGAAACTGCCGGTTGAGTTCCGGCAGGCGGCCGTCATCCGGCAGGCACGCCGCAACCTCCCGGTAGAGGGCTTCGATATCCGCGATGTCATCGTCGGTGATCTTGGCCACCGCAAGGCTTCCAGCCAGCGCCTCCAGGGCTGCCAAGATCCGGTAGTTCTCTTCCAACTCCTCCGACTCAGTGCGCGCGACGGTGGCCCCCCGGTGCACGTCGGTAACCACCAGACCCTCTGACTCGAGCCGCCGGAGCGCCTCGCGCACCGGCGTGTTGCTCACGTCAAACCGTTCGGCAAGGTACCGCTGCCGAAGCGGCGTGCCCGGCGACAGCTGACCGTCCGTAATGAGGTCTCTGAGTACGTCGGTGACCATGTCGCTCTTGCTGATGTATGTGCCCCGTGGCCGCAGCACGGGCTGCCGCACCGTGGCGGAGGGATCGTCGCCGGTTTCGCTTGGGTGATGAGAGGCGGGGCCTACTCGATCGCCCGTCTCGGTCATGGCTCTCGACCCAAAGTTGGATGCGTCGGGGAATTGAGATCGCGCGCGGCCTGTCCAGGCGGGGACTGCGCGGCCGGGGAATCGGTTCCGGATTGGCCGAGAAAGACCTCGCGGATGTCGGGTCGGCCGAGAATCTCGCTAGCCGCGCCCGCGATCTCAACCCGTCCCGCAACCAGAATGTAGGCCCAGTCGGACACACCGAGCGCCTCGAATGCCTTCTGCTCGACCAGCAGCACGGCCGTCCCGGAATCGGCCAGACGCCGGACCTGGTCCCGCAGCACCGACCGGGACAGCTCTGGCGACAGGTTGGAGGTCGGTTCGTCGAGGACGAGAACGGTCGGCTCGACGATCAGCACCCGCGCCACCGCGAGCATCTTCCGTTCGCCACCGCTGAGCTTGCTCGCCGTCCGCGACCGCATGTTCGCCAGTGCCGGGAACGTCGACATCACCTTGTCGATCCCGGCGGCCAGCTGCGGTTTCGTGAGCAGGTAGCCGCCCATCTCCAGGTTCTCGGTCACCGTCAGGGTGTCGAACACGTCCTTGGTCTGCGGGACAAAACCTAGTCCCATCCGGGCGAGGAGATGCCCGCGCCAGTTCGTCACGTCCCGGTCCTTGAAAGTGACCGTGCCGGCCATCACCGGGAGTCGGCCGGTCACGGCCTTGAGCAAGGTGGACTTGCCCGCGCCGTTCGGCCCGATGACCGAGACTACCTCCCCTGGCCCGACGCTGATGCTCACGCCGGACACGATCGCGGCGCCACCGTATCCCGCCGCGACGCCATCCAGGCGCAGGACCGCCGGGTGCCGCTCCCGCTCGCCCGGTACGCTATCCGATGAGATAGGCATCCAGCACCTCTTGATCGGAACGGATGTCGGCCATGGTTCCCTGCGAGATCACCCGTCCCTGGGCCATGACCACGACGGGGTCGCACAGCCGCTCCACCACGGCCAGCTCGTGCTCGATCATCAGCATCGTGAGTCCCTCACAGACCAGGTCGGCCAGATGCTGCTCGATCCTGCGGGCCAGGGACGGGTTCACGCCGGCCATCGGCTCATCGAGCAGCAACAGCGCGGGATTGGCCATCAGCCCGCGCATCAGCTCCAGCAGGCGTTTCTGGCCGCCGCTGAGGTTCCCGGCGTAGTCATCTTCCTTGGCGGACATGTCGAAGCGGGCCAGCAACTGCCGGGCGCGCTCCACCATTGCCCGCTCCTGCGGCCGCCAGTACCGCTTGCCGAGCGCCGCCTGCCACAGCGCCTCGCCCCGCTGGGCAGGTGCCGCGACCAGCAGGTTCTCCAGTACGGTCAGCGCGGCGAACTCACTGGAGAGCTGAAAGGTGCGGATGATCCCGCGCCGGGCCACCTTGTGGGAGGGCAGTCCGGTGATGTCCTTCCCATGGTAGGAAACCGTCCCAGCGCTCGGCTTGAGCGCACCGGCGATGATGTTGAGCGCGGTCGACTTCCCGGCACCGTTGGGCCCGATCAGGCCGGTGATCCGGCCGGGCGGGATGGTAAAGGACGCGCCGTTCACCGCGCGCACCCCGCCGAACTCGCGATGCAGGTCCTGGACGGCGAGCACGGGAGCGGAGAGGTCGCTCATTCCCCGGTCCTGACGGGCACCTCGGCCTTGGCGGCCACCGGGAAGCGCCGCCGCCGCTCGGGAATCACGCCACGGGGCCAGAACCACAAGAAGATGAGGGCGAGTGCACCGACGACGATCCACTGCAGGGCGTCGATGAGCCCTGGCGGGCCGAACTGGGGCAGGAACCGTGTGGCCTCGAGGAAGGCAACGGGCACGAGCAGCGCGCCGACCATGACGCCCAGGTTGTTGCCGGACCCGCCCACGATGACGGCGGTGAAGTACACGAACGTTTCCGGGTACAGCCACGAACCGGGGGACCAGGCGGAGATGAACTCCACGAGGACGGCGCCGCTGATGCCGGCGATCACGCCGCCCAGGATGAACGCGAGCATGCGCAGCCCGGTGACGTTCTTGCCCAGCGCCGCCGCCGCCTGCTCGTTGTCGCGGACCGCGCGCAGCGTGCGCCCGAGCGGCGAGCTCGTCACGATGTGCACGAGCCAGTACACGCATACGCATATCGCGGCCGTAATGCCCACGAACAGCCACTGGTAGCCAATCGGCGAGAGGTTGACCAGCGTGGCCAGGGGCTTGGGCACGAGGGCCAGCCCGTTCGGCCCGTTCACCAGCCCGACCTGGTTGGTGGCCACGCTGGTCGCGATCAGCGACACCACGAGCATGACCATCGCCTCGTAGTCACTGCGCAGCCGCCGGACGGTGAACCCACCGACCAGCGCCGCGAGCAGGCCGCCGACCAGCCCGGCCGCCAGGATAGGCAGCGGGAAGGGCCAGTGCGCGCCGCCGACGTACTGCTGGAACCCGCCCTGGCTGGCGGGCTCGGCGGGCCCGAGGGTGAGGACCGCAGCCGTGTAGGCCCCTGCGGCCTGGAAGATGATGAAGGCGAAGTTGACCAGGCCGGCCACGCCGAACTGCAGGTTGAGCCCCCAGCACGCGATCACGTCAACGCCGAGGTAGATCAGTACCGTCGAGATGTAGAACTGCCAGGCGACGCTCACGCCGCGACCTCCTTGCGGGTGGCGACCTCCGACAAGATGCCCTGCGGCCGGGCAAGGAGCACGATTACCAGGATCACGAAGGCGACGACGTTCTTGTACTCGGGGTTGAAGATGCCCGCCGCCACCTCACTGGCGATCCCGATGACCAGGGCGCCCAGCATGGCCCCGTAGGGCTGGCCGATCCCGCCGAGCACCGCGACGGCCACGATCGGGATCAGGAACTGCGCCCCGGTCGTGTCGGTGAAAGCGGCCACGTTCATCACCAGGATGACGCCGGCCAGGCCGCACAGCGCACCCGAGATGGCCCAGGCCAGGTCGATGACCCGGTCGGTGGCGATCCCGCAGTTGCGGGCGAGGTCGGGGTCGGCGGCGGTGGCGCGCATCGCCTTGCCCAGCTTGGTGTAGCGGAGCAGCAGGTGGATGAGGAGCATGGCGACGGCCGCGATGGCGATGATGGCGAGCTGGACGGTGCTGAACACCATCCCGGCAATGTGCACCGACGTGGGGCGGGGCAACTTCAGGCTGAAGAAGTTGGCGCCGAAGATGGCCAGCAGGCCGTTCTGCACCATGAGGCTGACCGCGATGGTCACGATGATCATGCCGAACAGCCGCGTCCCGCGCCGGACGAACGGGGTGTAGATGCACCGGTTCAACAGCACGGAGAACACGGACCCGAACGCCGCGCCCGTCACCAGTGCCAGCCAAACGCTGAGGCCGGCACGGGTGACGAGGTAGGCGACGAACGCGGCCGCCGTCATGATGTCGCCGTAGGCGAGGTTGAGGATGTTGGTCACCCCGAACTGAAGGGTGAACCCGACACCGGCCACCGCCAGGATGGAGGCGGTGACGATGCCGAACCCGATCGCCGGAACGATCGTGTTCACGGCCGCCGCCCCGTCCGGGCCCCGCAGCCGGCCGTCATGTCCCGGTCACCGGCTGAGCGCCGCTATCTGAGCCGCCGATACCGAGCCGCCCAGCACGACATTCCCATTCACGTATTTCGCGGCCTCGAACGCTCCGGTCGAGTTGTGCCACTGGTTGAACACGATGGGCCCGCCCGCGCCCACGTACTGGATATGCTTGCCCGCCGCCAGCGCGGCCTTCCCGGCGGCGAAGCTCGTCACGACCGTCTTGCCGGACCCCGGCTCGGTGACCGTCATGACGTCCTTGTCGAAGACCGCCGGGCTGGTGCTGTTGGCCGCGAGCATCGCGAGCGCCATAACGTTGACGGCGTCGTAGTCGGTCATTGAGTACGGGTCACTGCTCCACTGGCTGGGCTTGGGCACCTGTGACCCCGATGCCAGCAGCGCCTGGTTGTAGGTCTGCCAGGCCGGGCCGCTCGGCGGCGCGTACGGCTGCATCCCTTCGAAGTACTTGGCCATGGACCCCGCGCCGATCGAACCGGTGACGGCCTTGAGCCACGGTGCCTGCAGGCTCACGTCGGTGCCGATCACCGGCAGCAGCCCGTGCAGCTGCTGCAGCTCGGACAGGAAGGTCGCCCCGGTCTGCGGGTCCACCTCGGTGAAGATCACCTGGGGATGGGCGGCGAGGATACTCTCGACCTCGCTGCGATACGAGCTCTGGTCCAGCGCGAAGGGCTTGTTGTAGACGATGGTCCCGCCGAGCCGGGTGAAGGCACGAACCAGCGTCGGCACGTTCGACTGCCCGCCTGCGTCGTTGCCGAACACCGCCGCCGCGCGCGTATAACCCGCCGCGTGCGCCCAGAGCGCCATGGCGTAGCCCTTGACGTCGTCGGCGGGCGTGATCCGCCAGAAGTAGGCGTCGGTGGTGTGATCAAAGGCGGCCTGGCCGGTGTCGCCGAACATCGGCACGTGGCCGGTGTTCAGCAGCGGGGCGGTGGCCAGCGCCTCATCGGAGCTGGGCCCGAGCACGCCGACCAGCGATGTCTCGGTCGCCATCATCTTCTGCGCGGCCGGCACCGCGTCGGCCGGATCGCCCCGGGTGTCCTCCTGGACGCAGCTCATCTGATGGCCAAGCACCCCGCCGTCGGCGTTGATTAGCCGGATCGCGGGAATGCAGCCAGCGACCATTTCCGGCCCGAAGGCCGCGTCCGGCCCGGTGAACGGGTTGAATTCCCCTACCACCAGCGCCGACGCCGGGGAACTACCGCCGCCCGTGGAACTACTGCCGCCCGTGGAACTGCAGGCGGCGACGGGCAGAAGTGCGAGCGCCGCTGCCAGCGCTGTCACGGCGAGTCTCATAACGCTCCTCTTCGGATGATGAGCCGCCAGCACCGCAGCGCACGCCAGGGTTGTCAGGCGTCCCGGCAAGGCAGCAGCGCGATGGCCTCGATTTCTGTCAGTGCCTCTGGGATGGCGAGCGCGCATACCTCTACCAGCATGCTCGCCGGGCATCGCCGAAGTAGCGGCGGCGCACCGTGTTGACGGCTGGCCGGTCGGCCACGTTCAGCAGGTATACCCCGACGCTCATCACGTCGTCGAAGGTGGCACCGGCGGCCCGCAAGACACCACCTACGTTGTCAAGCACCTGTTCCGCCTGCCTTACCACGTCGCCGGCGCCCACAACGTCTCCGTTGGCGTCGAGCGGCAGCATACCCGAGACGTAGACGAACCCGCCCGCCTCGACCCCGTCGGTGTAGTGGCTGATGGGCTCCGCCAGCTGCCCGGCCAGCCGGATTCGCCTCATGAGGGATCTCGCGACGGTTCGAGGATGCGGATCATGAGTGGGCTCGGGTGGAACCCGTTGCACGGATTGAGGTCCTGCGGGCAGGCGGAGACCGAAACGATCGAATCCATCAGCGTCCGCAGCACCAGCTTCTCCCCGGCTTTACCGGTGGGGATCTCGTTGCCGAACGTCCGGTCGGGGTGAATAGGGGCATTCTGGAAGAAGTTGAACGGATCGGGGATCTGCCACTCGGCGATCCCCCACGGCTCTAGCGCCTCGGCGAAATTCGTCCGGCAGCTGCGGTGGCCCTCGATCCCGTAGTCGAGCTGGTAGCGCCGGTCGTCGCACATCGACGTGATGATATCGTTCCGGCCTACGTCATCGCGGATGATTTCGAACATCGGGTGCCGCCAGTTGCTCTCCAGGCGGTCTCCGACGACGGCGGTCAGCCGCAGCAGCGCGGACCGGGTATGCGTGGTGGACAGCCACTCGGTCCTATTGCACTCAGCGAACGCGACGAAGTCGGCGACCTGCTGCCCCTCCAGGTCAATGATCTCGACCAGCTGGCCCGCTCGGGCGGCAAAGGCAGCGCCGTGCCCGCCAGGAATCAGAATCTCCTGCCGCACAAGATCCGGCCCCGGCGCTTCGACCGCCGGCCCCGCCGCGCCGTCTGCTTGCCCGGCCCTCACGCTGCTTGCCCGGCCCTCACGGAAGCTTCATCGCCCATGGCGAGGATTGTGCGTCATATATAATCCTGGGTCAAGCAAATTCGCCCAATATACGGGAGAACGCCCCCCGCCAGGTCGCTGGGTCCCTGACGCCCGGGCCCCCGTGCGCCGGGGCCCGGGCGCGTGCGCGGCCGCTTACTTGATGAGAGGTGCGAGGTTGGCTGCCGTGATCGAGTTCACCAGGGTGAGGCTCCCGCTCGGCTGGTAGGCCGCGATCTCGAAGCCGCCGCCCGAGTTGTGCCACTTGTTGAAGTCGATGATGCCTGCGGCGCCGATGTAATGGATCTTCTTGCCGGCGTGGAGGGCCGCGACGCCGGCCGCGTACGAACGCACCTCCACCGCCCCCGGGGAGGCCGAGGTGACCGCCGGGATGGACGCATTCCATACGGCCGGGCTGGTGCTCTTCGCCGCGGTCGCGGCCAGCGCCATGACGATGACCGAGTCGTAGTCCGTCATCGTGTACGAGTCAGTGCTCCACTGCGCCGGCTTGGGCACCGAGCGCAAGGCCAGCAGGTTCTTGTTAAACACCTGCCACCCGGCCCCCGACGGAGGGGCGTAGGGCTGCTCGGCCACGAAGTACTGGCTCAGCGCCGACTTGCCGATCGCCCCGGCCATCGCGGTGAACCAGGACGGCTGGATCGTCACGTCGGTGCCGATTACCGGGATCAGGTGACTCTGCTGCTGCAGTTCGGCCAGGTACGTCGCGTTGGTCTGCGGCGAGGTTTCGGTAAAGATGACTTGGGGTTTCGCCGCGATGAGCTGCTGGACCTCCCGCTGATAAGAGCTCTGGCCCAGGGCGATCTTCTGGTTGAGGACCATATGCCCGCCCAGCTCGCTGTAGCCCCTCAGCAGCGTCGGCACGCCGGCCTGCGAGCCGATGTCGTTGCCGAACACCGCCGCGGCCCGGAGATAGCCCTTCCGCTTGGCATACAGCGCCATCGCGTAGCTCCGCACGTCGTCAGCGGCGAGCATGCGCCAGAAATACTGCAGCTTGTTGTGGTCAAACGACGCCGCGCCGGTGTCGGCGAACATCGGGACCTTGGCCGCGTTGATCAGCGGGGCGGTCGCGTCCGCCTCATCCGAGCTCGGGCCCAGCACGCCGAGCAGATGCGACGTGGTCGTCAGCATCTTCGCCCCGCCGGTGACCCCCTCGGCCGGGTTGCCTTGCGTGTCCACGCTTGTGCAGGCCACCTTGCCGGTCAGCACGCCGCCTGCCGCGTTGATCGCGGCCGCCGCCGCCTCACAGCCCGCCAGCGCTTCCGGCCCGAACGACGCATCTTGGCCGGTGAACGGGTTGAAAACCGCGACCTTGAGAGTTGAATCCTGCGCGGCTCCGGGCTGGACGGACGAGCACGCCGCCGTCATCGAAACCGCCAGGACAGCAGTTGCCGCGACCAGCACGCGCGCGCGGGTCCGGCGGGATCTCCGAGGGGTCATGTGCGGATATCGTACTCCGTTCCTTAATACGTCAAGGGTTCTCCCTCAAAGTCCCAGTTCCCTGGCGATGAGCATTCGCTGCACCTCCGAGGTCCCCTCGCCGATCTCGAGCACCTTCGCGTCGCGGTAGAAGCGTCCGACCGGGGACTCGTTCATGAAACCGTAGCCGCCGAAAACCTGGGTGGCGGCCCGGGCGTTGTCCATCGCGGCGTTCGAGGCAGTCAGCTTGGCGATCGCGGACTCCTTCTTGACCGGCTGGCCTGCCACCAGCCGGGCCGCGGCGTCATACCAGGCCAGCCGGGCCGCGTGCACCCGTGTCTCCATGTCGGCCACGGCGAACTGGATCGCCTGGTGCTGGCCGATGGGGCGGCCGAACGCCTCGCGCTGCCCGGCGTACCTGACGCACTCGTCCACGCAGCCCTGCGCCAGCCCGGTGGCCAGCGCCGCGATCGCTACCCGGCCCTCGGTCAGGGTCCGCAGGAACTGGGCGTAGCCGCGGCCACGCTCGCCGAGCAGGTTCTCCTCAGGGACCCGGCAGCCGGTGAAGGAGAGCTCGCGGGTATCCGAGGCGCACCAGCCGACCTTGGAGTATTCCGGACCGGGGACGAATCCCGCCGTCCCGTTCGGAACAATGACCGACGAGATCTCCTTCCGGCCGTCCTCGCCGCGGCCGGTGATGGCCAGCACGGTCACCAGCGAGGTGATGGCCGTGCCCGAGTTGGTGATGAATGACTTGCTGCCGTCGATCACCCATTCCCCCTCCTCGAGCCGGGCCGTGGTGCGCATGCCGCCGGGGATGTCGGACCCGCCGCCGGGCTCGGTCAGGCCGAACGCGGCCAGTCGCTCCCCCGTGCACAACTCGGGCAGCCACCGGCGGCGCTGTTCGGCGGTGCCGAACCGGTAGATGGGCATCGCGCCGAGCGAGACCCCGGCCTCCAGGGTGATCGCGACCGAGGAATCCACCCGGGCCAGTTCCTCCAGGGCCAGGCAGAGGGCGAAGTAGTCGCCCCCCATCCCGCCGTACTCCTCCGGGAACGGCAGCCCGAACAAGCCGAGCTTGCCCATCTTGGCCACGATGTCGTAGGGAAACTCACCGTGCTCGTAGTAGCCGCCGATGACCGGCGCAATCACGTCGCGGGCAAACTGGGCGACGGAGTCCCGCAGGTCCTGCTGCTCCGGCGCGAGCTGGTAACTGACCATAGGCCTACCTTCGCACAGCCCGCTGCGAACCGGCCGCGGCCGGCGGTAGTCTGACGGGGGTTAGAACCATTGGCTTATCCGGTGTGTTGTAAACAGCGAAAACATGTACTACTGAATATCTTGGATGAATGAGCATGTCCGAATGCAAGTACATTGGATTGCGGGCCGTCCCGGGGAGCGGGGCGGCGAGGCCGTGACCGTACCGCTGCGCCCGGTCGCGGCGCCGTTCGTGGCGGTCGCGCAGGCGGGGGCGCGCGTCCGCGCCCGGCTACGCCTGGCGCCGGAGGATGAGGCGGTGTTGCGGGCGGTCGGCGGGCATCTGGGGTCGCTGGCGGGGCGGGATCTGGCGGCGAGATGCACGGACGGGCGAATGGACGCGCGGGCGAAGGCCGCGTCCCGGGCGACGCGCAAGAAGGCGCTGACCGCGGAGTCCTCCTCCCGGTGGGCCGGGGCGATCACCCGCACCAACGAGGACCAGCACCAGCTCGCGGAGCAGAACCTGCGCGCGGAACGGGCCAGCCTGCGGGCCAGGATCGGCCGGATCCAGGCCCGGCTAGCGGTCCCGGCCGCCGGAAGGTCCGGCCGGGTCCGCGGGTACGCGACCCCGGCGGAGCGGCATGCCAAGGCGATCCGGCTACGGGGGCTGCAGGCCCGCCTGACCCGGGCGGAGCGGCGCCTGGAGGCGGGGGCGGTGTCCGTGGTGCGGGGCGGCAAGGCCCTGCTGCGCACGAGGAACAATCTCGCCGCCACCGGGCTGACTGAGGCAGCGTGGCGGCTGGAGTGGGAAGCGGCCCGGCTTTTCCTGACCGCTAACGGGGAGAAGGACAAGGCCTGGGGGAATGAGACGATCCGCTGGCACCCCGGCCAGGGCTGGCTAGAGATCAAGCTCCCCACCCCGCTCGCGCACCTGGCGAACCGTCCGCACGGCCGCTACCGGCTAACCTGCCCGGTCGGATTCACCTACCGCGGCGACGAGGTCGCCGGCCAGGCGGCGAGCGGCGCGGTCCGCTACGACATCAGCTGGGACCCGGCCCGCGGCCGCTGGTACCTGGATGCGTCCTGGAAGGCCGCGCCCGTCCCCGCGGTGCCGCTGGAGGAACTGCGGCAGCATCCCGTGGTGGCGGTGGATGTCAACCATGGCCACCTCGCCGCCGCCGTCGTCGCGCCCGACGGCAACATCGTCGGCGTCCCGGTCACCATTCCCCTGGACCTGGCCGGACGGCCCGCAGCCACCCGCGACGGGCGGCTGCGCGCCGCCATCACCACCCTCATCACCATCGCCGGAGAAAACGGCGCTTGCGCCATCGTGATCGAAGACCTGGACTTCGTCCAGGCACGGTCCCAGGGCCGCGAACGGGCCGGCACTCGGCCCTGTCGCGGCCAGCGCGGCAGGTCCTTCCGCCGCGCCGTCCTGGGCATCCCCACAGCAAAGCTCCGCGACCGCCTCGTGCAGATGGCCGCCAACGCCGATCTGCACGTCATCGTCGCCGATCCTGCCTACACCTCCCGGTGGGGAGCCCAGCACTGGCTCGCCCCGCTGAAGGAGCACCACCCCGAGGCGACCGGCCACCACGCGGCAGCCGCCGTGATCGGCCGGCGCGGGCTTGGGCACCGGGCCAGGCGCCGCGCGAACGGGAACCGCACCGCCCCGGAGGACGCGGCGCGGCCAGCCCGGACGCGGACCCGGACTACCCCGGAGCGCGGATCCGCACCAAGGAAACCCACCGCCCCACGAGACCCCCGGCAGCCATCTGGCGCCAAGACCGGCAGGCCTCACCGGACCACGGCGGGCAACCAGGCAGCCCACGACCGTTCGGGGCCGCCGGCTAGACAGGACATTTGTCCTGCCATGTCAGTAGGAACGGTTGACTACCCAAACATGAGAGCGAGAGCATGGCCAGCCTGAGCTGCCCCGATTGCGGCGTCAAGGTCCAGCCGGAGGATCTGATCTGCTTCCGGTGCGGCGCGAACCTGCCGCACCACCCAGGACCCGACGATGACGTGCTGACGCCAACCATCTCGCAGCGCTTCATCGCCGCCGGATCCGACCCCGGCGCCTTCTGCCCCAACTGCGGCACCTCCGTGACCGACGCGGCCGACGTGGTCTGCTCCACCTGCGGAACCCCGCTGCCGACCGGCCGCCGCCGCCGCATCTCACCGGTCGTCATGCGGATCACCTTCCCCACCGGCAACGTGGACATCCCGGCCGGTACGTCGGTGATGCTCGGCCGGGACCCGGCCGAGTCGCTGGTGGCCGCGGCCTTCGCCCAGTTCGACAACGTGTCGCGCCGCCACGCGACGGTCCAGGTGGACGACGCCGGGCACGCCACCATCAGGGACGAGAACTCGACCAACGGCACCTACGTCAATGACGACCGGGTGCTGCCCGGCGCGGAGGTCCGGCTGGTCGACGGGGACCGGGTGCGGCTGGCCGCGGACGTGACCGGCAACGTGTCGCTGCCGCAAGGCGAGCCCGACCCGTCCGGGCTCAGCCGCAACGGCGTGCGTTAACTGTGCTGTGCTAGCCCGGGGGACGACCCCCCGGAACCCCCCGAGCCCGGGGGGAAGCCGTTCCCCCCAGACCCCCTCGGCCCCCCGGCTACGTATGATCGTCCTGGGGATCCATCCCGGTGATCGGTTGACGATACGGGGGCTCGGCCGTGCCGCACCTGATGCTGCCGTGGCAGTATGCGCTGGCGGCCTCGTGCGGCCTGTTCATCGCCGCGGCGGCGATCAGGGCGGCCACGCGGGCCGCCCGCACGAGCAGGCCCGCGACCAGCCCTGTGACCGGGCATTCGGCCTCATGGGCGCTGCTGGGCGACGTGGCCTGGGAGAGCTCGCTGCTCTTCGTGCTGTACGGGCTGTGGCAGTTCGCCGGGTCGTTCACGGTGATGGGCACGTCCGGGGCGCTGCCCAGGGCGCGCTGGCTGTGGGACGCCGAGCGGGTCCTCTACCTGCCCAGCGAGACTGACCTCCAGCGGCTCATCCTGCCCCATCCGCTGCTGGTCCAGGCGTGCAACTACTACTACGACGTCCTGCACTTCCCGCTCCTGGGCGCCTGCCTGATCTGGCTATACACCCGGCACCGGGCGGACTATCCGCGGATCAGGACCACCGTGGCCCTGTTCACCGGGATCAGCCTGCTCATCCAGCTCATCACGGTGGCGCCGCCGCGGCTGCTGGCGTCAACCGGCATGGTCGACACCGCGGTGCAATACGGCCAGTCGGTGTACGCCTGGAACGGCGGCTTCGACGCGGACGAGTTCTCGGCCATGCCCTCGGTGCACGTCGGGTGGGCCGTGATCGTGGCCATCGCGGTCATCACGGTGTCGCGGAACCGCTGGCGCTGGCTGGCCGCGGCCTACCCCGCGCTCACGCTGCTCGTCGTCGTGGTGACAGCCAATCACTTCTGGCTGGACGGAATTGCGGCTGGACTTCTGGTGGCCCTGGTGCTGGTGGTGCAGCGGGCCGCGCGTGGGCTACGTTCTGATAAATCTTCCGAAGGGTCCCAGGTCAAGCCTGTGCGCGGGCAAATGTCCGTGCGATCATGACGCAATGTCGGCCATAGAGCAAACCGTTTCCGGATCCGCGCCCGGGCTGCGTCGCAACGCAATTGGCCTGCGTGAGGTGCTGTTCCAGTCGATCACCGACATGGCCCCCGGCGCCGCCATCGCGGCTTCGATCCCGGCCGGCGCCGCGCTGGCCGCGGGCTCGCTGCCGCTGGCGGTTGTCTTCGCCCTGGTGGCGTGCCTGCTCTGCGCCTGGTGCATCGGGCTGCTGGCCCGGGAGATGCCAGCCGCGGGATCGCTGGCCACCTACGCGGCCCGCGGGCTGCACCCGGCCGCCGGCTTCCTGGTCGCCTGGGGCTACGTCCTGGTCGGCTGGCTGATCCCGCCGCTGGTGCTGCTGCAGCTCGGGTTCACCACGGCGGCCACGATCAACTCCGAGTTCCACGGGTACCCGGCGAACCTGTGGTGGCCGTGGTCGCTGGCCGGCGCGGTGATCGTACTCGCCGCGGGCTACTTCGGCGTCCGGGCCTCGACCAGGTTCGGCACCATCCTCGGGATCTCCGAGATCGCGGTGTTCCTGGTGCTGGCCGTGTTCTTCGTGGTGCACGCGGGCAGCCACAACACCGCGCAGGTCTTCACCACGCACTACTCCCCCACCGGGCTGACCGGCGTGATCGGCGGCTCGGTGTTCACCTTGCTCGCGTTCGGCGGCTTCGAGGGCGCCGCGCCGCTGGCCGAGGAGGCCAGGGACCCGCGGCGCACCATCCGGCGCGCGGTGCTGCTGGCCACGCTGCTGATCGGCCTGCTCTACGTCTTCACCACCTACGCCGCTGACGTCGCCTACGGGCCGAACCGCTTCGCCAACTTCGCCTCGTTTACCGGCACCGCGTCCTGGGAAGGCCTCGCGCGCTCGCTCTACGGCCTGTTCTGGTTCTTCGTGTTCCTGGCCATCGTCAACTCCACCATCGCCAACGCCAACGCGGGCGTGAACGTGTCGAGCCGGACCGCGTACGCGATGGGGCGGATCGGGGCGTTCCCGCGCTTCCTCGCGATCGTCAGCCCGAAGTACCGGTCCCCGGTCACCAGCGTCCTGGTCGCGTTCGTCATCACGGTCGCGGTGACGCTGGGCCTCGGCCTGGGGTACGACCCGACGGTGGCTTTCACGATGGTCGCTACCGGCCTGGTGATCGTGCTGGTGGCGATCTACATCCTGATGAACGCCGCGTGCCTCGGGTTCTTCGCCCGGCGCGGCGCAGCCGGGTTCAACTGGCTGTCGCACCTGGTCGTCCCGGTGCTCGGCATCGCCGCGTTCGTCCCGGCCTGGCTGACGGCGGCGGGCATCAAGGTGTTCTCCTTCGTCACCCCGCTGGCCCCGCCGCTGTCCTACATGGGCCCCGGGGTGGCAGGCTTCATGGTCGTCGGCGTGATCTACATGATCTACCTGTACCGGACGAACCCCGGCCGGGTCGCCGATGTCGGCCTCGTCCACCTCGACGCCCTCGAGGAAGATGCCGCGTGAGCGACATCGAGGTCATCACGTTCCGGCCGGATCCTGGGCAGTACGCCTGGACGTTCGGCGGGGCCGCCCCGGCGATGCGGATCCGGCCGCCGGCCGTGCTCAAGGTGTTCACCGAGGACTGCTTCGCCGGGTGGGGCGCGGATGTCTCTTAGCGTGGACAGAAACCCGCTGAATAACGGAAGGTGGTTAGCCTCGATTCCCGGTGTGGTCATCCAGTTGGGGTTTGTTGAGGTGCTGTGGGCGCTGACCAGGGCGAACGGCATCAGGTCTCCGTCATGACCTCAACCCGTCCGTAACGCCGCGGCAAGGGGGGTTCCCGGGACTTGACCCAAGAACCCCAGGTCACGGCCTAGCGCATGCCCTGCCAGGCCGAACCCCAGTTCAGCGATCTTCATAGGCGCGTTCAGCAAGACTCGTTGAAACTGGAGCATCTGCCCTGGTCAGTGGCTCCGAAGCCGGTGAAGGCGACGGTGTGATTCGCTCGCCGGGAATCGAGGTTAGGCGGGGCTTGCGGTAGCCCAGGGCGCTGTGCAGCCGGGTGCCGTTGTACCAGGCGACGCTGTCCATGGTGTCCCCGAAGAGTCAAGCCTCCTCGCGGAGTTCCGATCCCGTCCGCCGCGCCATGCCGGGCAGCCAGCCATGTGCCCTGGCTGGTCTCACGGTGGCACAATGTGAACCACGCTCGCATACGAGGCAACGTCATCCAGCTGGAGTGACGATAGCGCTCATGTAGATCGAACAACCGGAGGTCATCCGATGAAATGGGATCTGCAGATCACTGAGCGAGATGGGGTGCGAGTCAATCGCGCCCGTCTCGAGCCTGGTGAAGCCTCCCCATGGCACGTCGATTCATTCCACCGGGTGACCGTCGTTCTTCAAGGTGACCAACTGCGAATCGAGTATCAAGACGGAGGGGAACCGAAACTCGTTCCGGTCGTTGCCGGCGAGGCTCATTGGGACGAACCCTCTGCCCCACGCGTCCACCGAGCAGTTAACAGCGGGCAACTACCATACGAGGAAGTTGTTGTTGCCCTCATCGAACGGGCGTGAGGCACCCGCCTATCCTCGCGGAGGGTACTCCTGCTCATCCGGGGCCAGTGGGGCCTGTTTCGTCGAATCGCCCTCCCGATGACGCAACGCTGTCTGCGCTGATGTGTGCGCAGGGGAACTACGTGGGAGAAGCGAGGTTTAGGGCTTACTGCTCTGCTCGCTGTCCAGCGCGGTTACCTGCGCCGGGGCGTAGCGGTCCCCGGCGACCGCGGCGGCCGGGACGGCGGCCTCGACCGCGGCCAGGTCGTCCGCGCTCAGCGTGAGGTCGAGCGCCTTCAAGGCCTCGGCCAGCCGGTCCCGGCGCTTGGTGCCGATCAGCGGGATGATGTCCCCGCCGCGCGAGGCCACCCAGGCGATGGCCAGCTGGGCCGCGGTCACCCCGTGCTGGTCGGCAATGGCCTCGAGCGCGGCGAGCAGTTCCAGGTTCCGCGCGTGGTTCTCGCCGGAGAAGCGGGGGAAGCGGGTGCGCGGGTCGTCCGGCGCCAGCCGGGCGGTCCCGCTGCTCAGCAGGCCGCGGGACAGGATGCCATAGGCGGTGACGCTGATCCCGAGTTCCCGCACGGCGGGCAGGATCTCCGCCTCGATGCCGCGGCTCATCAGCGAGTACTCGATCTGCAGCGCCGCGATCGGGTGCACCGCGTGCGCCCGGCGGATGGTGTCCGCCCCTACCTCGGACAGCCCGATGTGCCGGACGTACCCGGCCTGGACCATCTCGGCGATGGCCCCGACGGTATCCTCGATCGGCACCTGCGGGTCCAGCCTGGCCGGCTGGTACAGGTCGACGTAGTCGGTGCCGAGCCTGGTCAGCGTGTAGGCCAGCGAGCTCTTCGCGATGGCCGGGCTGGCGTCGTGCCCGACGAAGGCACCCGACGGGTCCCGCTGCCCGCCGAACTTCACCTGGATGAACACGCTCTCCCGGCGGACCCCGCGGCGCAGCGCGTCGCGCAGCAGGAGCTCGTTGTGGCCCATGCCATAGAAGTCGCCGGTGTCAAGCAGCGTGATCCCGGCGTCCAGGGCGGCATGGATCGTGGCGAGGCTCTCCTGGTCGTCGGCCTGGCCGTAGATGCCCGACATGCCCATCAGGCCGAGGCCCGCCCGGGACACCACGGGCCCACCGCGCCCCAGCGTTGTCGTCTCCATGCGCTCGATCCTAGGGGCCGCGCCCTGGTAGCCACGCGCGCGGTGAGACGGGGGCGTATTCGTGGTCCGTTCGGCCCCGTGAAGACTGGGGAAGAAACGGGCTTTGGGGAAGATACTGTGCACCATAGTCCCCCGGATCCTCCCCACAGCCTGAAAACTCCCCGAAATAGTCAAAGGTCATCGGTCTGGGGAGTGAATGGTGGGATCAGCGGGGCCGGTGTGGCTCTCGGGCGGCCTAGCGAAGGCGCCGGGCGCGTTCGCGGGGCCGGGCAGCAGCGGCGCGGCGGGCGTTCGCGGGGCCTGGCAGTAGGGTCGGGAGGCGTGACGGCCATCTTTCTCGCCTCGGGTTCGTCGGCCAGGCTCGCGGTGCTGCGCGCCGCCGGACTCGAGCCACGGGTCATGGTCAGCGGCGTGGACGAGACCGCGTTCTCCGCCGCCACGCCCGCCGAACTAGCCGGGCAGCTCGCCCGGGCCAAGGCGGCCGCGGTCGCGGCCGGCCTGCCCGGCGGGCTGGTGATCGGGTGCGACTCGCTGCTCGACCTGGACGGACGGGTGCTGGGCAAGCCCGCCTCGGCCGCCGAGGCGGTGGCCCGCTGGCGGGAGATGTCCGGCCGGACCGGGACGCTGGTCACCGGGCATTGCGTGATCAACGCGGCCACCGGCCAGCGGGCGGCCGCGGTGGCCGCCACCACGGTGCGATTCGGCACGCCGTCCGAGCGGGAGATCGCAGCCTACGTGGCCTCCGGCGAGCCGCTCGCGGTGGCCGGCGCGTTCACCCTGGACGGCCGGGGCGGCTGGTTCGTGGACGGAATCGACGGCGATCACGGCAACGTGCTCGGCATCTCGCTGCCGCTGCTGCGGCGGCTGCTGGCCGACCTGGGGTTCGGCGTGACCGAGCTGTGGGCCTGACGCGCGCACTACCCTGTAAGGGGATGCGCGAGACGACTTCCAACGGACCGGACGGATGCATGGAACCCGAACCTACCGTGCTGGACAGCCTGCGCAAGGCGGTCGAGGCGATGCCCGACGACGTGCCCCTTCGCCTGCACCTGGCGACGATGCTGCTGCGGGCCGGCCGGCGAGACGAGGCGGTCAGGCAGCTCGGCGCGGTCCTGCAGCGCGACCCGGGCAACGCGGAGGCCCTCGGCCTGCTGCAGGGCCCGGGTGCGGGCCCGGCCGCTGATTCCCCCGTCATTTCTCCCGAACGGGCCGGGTCGCCCGCTGCGCCGCCGGTACCCCACGCCACCCCGGCGGGCGCGGACCCGGGCAAGACGCAGCACTATGACTGGTCGCAGGCCGAGGACGAGCTGCGCGACGTGCTGCCCGCGATGTTCGTCGGCGACGGGGAGACCGAGGATTCCGCCTCGGCGGGTATCGACGAAGCAGATGCCTACGACGCGGAGCAGGCCGGCCTGACGCTCGCCGACGTGGCCGGGATGACCGAGGTGAAGCAGCGCCTGGAGGCGGCCTTCCTGGCCCCGATGCGCCACCCGGAGCTGCGCCGGCTCTACGGCAAGTCGCTGCGCGGCGGGCTGCTGCTCTACGGGCCGCCGGGCTGCGGCAAGACGTTCATCGCCCGCGCGGTGGCGGGCGAGCTCGGCGCCCGGTTCATCGCGGTGTCGTTCGCCGACATCATCGACATGTTCGTCGGGCAGAGCGAGCGCAACATCCACGAGCTGTTCGAGATCGCCCGGCGGAACGCGCCGTGCGTGCTGTTCCTCGACGAGGTGGACGCGATCGGGCAGAAGCGGTCCCAGCTGCGGAACACGCCGATGCGCAGCGCCGTCAACCAGCTGCTGCTCGAGCTGGACGACATCTCGGGCAACAACGAGGGCGTGTTCCTGCTGGCGGCCACCAACCACCCGTGGGACGTGGACAGCGCGCTGCGGCGGCCCGGCCGGTTCGACCGGACCCTGCTCGTGCTCCCGCCGGACGCCGCCGCGCGCGAGGGCGTGTTCCGCTACCACCTGAAGGACCGCCCGGTCGCGGGCATCGACCTGGCCAGGCTGGCCAGCCAGACCGACGGGTACTCCGGCGCCGACATCGCGCACATCTGCGAGACGGCGGCCGAGCGGGCCCTGATGGATTCGGTCCGCCGCAGCGAGCCGCGGATGATCGGTCTTGGTGACCTCGAGGCCGCGATCGGCGAGGTCAAGCCGTCGCTGGGGGCGTGGTTCGACACGGCCCGCAACGTGGCGCTGTTCGCCAACGAGAACGGGAGTTACGACGACCTGGCCGCCTACCTGCGCAAGCGCCGGATCATGTGAGCCTGCCCCGGTGACGGAACTACCGCGGGAGCTGGCCCGGGCCTCGGCGATGCTCGACGTCAGGCGGTTCGACGAGGCCTCGGCGCTGCTGGCGCGGGTGGTTTCGGCCGAACCGGAGAGCAGCCGGGCCTGGTGCCTGATGGCCCGGGCGCACCTGGGCGCGCAACGGTACACCGAGGCGATCAGCGCGGCCAACCGGGCGGTGTCCCTCGACCCGGCCGACGAGTGGCCGCACCGGCTGGCCAGCAACGCCCTGGTCCACCTGGACAACTTCCCGGACGCGCTGCGGGCGGCGGACGAGGCGTGCCGCCTCGCGCCCGGCTACTGGCAGACGCACGTATGCGTGGCGCAGGCCGCGCTGGCCGGGCAGCGCCCGGGCGTCGCGGCCGAAGCAGCGTCCCGGGCCCGTGCACTGGCCCCGAACGAGCCCGACGTGCACTTCCTGTCCGGCAAGGTGAGCCTGGCCCGTGGTCGGCTGGCGGAGGCCCGCGAGCATCAGGAGCAGGCCCTGGCATTGGACCCGGCGCACAGCGGCGCGATGAACGAGCTCGGCCGGATCAGGCTCAGGCGGCACGACACGGCCGGCGCGATCAGGCACTTCATCAGCGCCGCCCGGGCCACGCCGGAGGAGCGCATCTACAGCAGGAACATCGACGTGGTGCTGCTGCGCACGGTGTCCAGGACGATCTACGCGTTCACGCTGGTCGCGCTGATCCTGATCTGGATTCCCGCGGTCACCCACCTGGACCGGCTGCCGTTCGTGATCGCGCTCGGCATGGCAGCGGGGCTCACCGCGGCCTGCTTCGCCTGGATCGTGCTGCGGATGCCGCGCGAGGCGCGCCGGCTGGTCCGCCGGACGCTGCGGGTCCCCCGGGTCGCGGCGGCGCTGGCCCTGGCGACCGGCGGGGTGGCGGTGGCGTTCGGCCTGGTCGCGTTCACTCCGGCGGCCGACCTGACCGAGGTCCTGCCGGTCGCGGTGGTGATCACGGTGGCGGCGAGGCTGGCCGCCTTCGCCGCGCTCCGGGGGGCGGCGAGGAAGCACTTACCGCGGGCTCGTCCTCGCCGCGCCAGCGGACGGCCCGCACCGAGCACAAGGACAGCACGGCCGCGCTGCTCGCCAGCCCGTACACCGCCCCCACCGCGAACACCGCCGTTGTCCCGAACGCGGCGGCGAGCGGCCCGTCGACCGCGTACCCGATCACGCCGACGCCGTAGGCGGGGAAGAGCGTGAGCGAGCTCACCCGGGCCAGCATCTCCGGCGGGACCTGCTGCTGCATGGCCGTGTCGAAGTAGGTGCCGAACAGCGCCGAGCCCGCGCCGCAGGAAAAGGCGGCCGCGGCCACCCAGGGAGCGGACGCGTGCAGCGCCATCGGGATGTCCGGCAGTGCGTAACAGAACGAGCCGATGGTCGCGACCACCATCGGCCGCGCGGGCTTGCGGCCGATACAGGCCAGTCCGGCCACGATCGCGCCCGCCCCCTGCATGGCCATGATCGCGCCCCAGACCGCGGCACCGCCCAGGTAGGCGTGCCCGAGGACCGGACCAAGCAGCATCCAGGGGGCCCAGGTGATGAGGTTGAAGAAGGCGAACTGCACGGTCACCACCGACAGCCACTTCCTGGACCTGAACTCCGCCCAGCCCTCGGTCATGTCGAGCCACAGACTCCGGCGCCCGGCCGTCGCCGTTCCGGCCGTCGCCGTTCCGGCCGTCGCCGTTCCGGCCGTGCCGCCAGGCATCGTCAGCAGGCTGAGCGCGAGCACGCTCGCCGCGTAGGACGCCGCGTCCACGGCTACCACTACGGCCGGCCCGGCCAAGGCGACCAGGATCCCGCCGAGCGCTGGGCCGCCGATCCGGGTCGCCGAGCGAGCCAACCCGTACAGGGCGTTGGCGTTGCCGAGTTGGTTCCGGGGCGCGATCTCCACGGTAAGCGCGTCCTGTGAAGGGGCGAAGAAGGCCTCACCCGTACCCACGAGCCAGGCCAGCAGGACGAACAACCAGAGCGGAGGCCGGCCCGCGAACAGCGCCACCGCGAGCGATGCCTGCGCGCCGCAACGGAGTACGTCGGCGGCGAGCATCACCCGGCGGCGGCCCAACCGGTCGGCGATGGCGCCGGCGATCGGCAACATCAGTACCTGGGATACGACGTTCGCCGCGAACACGAACCCCAGGCCGGTCGCGCTCCCCCCGTTGTCGAGCACGGCCCATGCGATCGCCACGGTCGACATCGACGAGCCCAGCAGGGAGGTGGCGTAGCCGGCGTAGAACCGCCGGAAGTCCCGCATCGCCAGCACCCCGGCCCGGCGCCGCAGCCATTCTCGCCCCATGGCACGGGATCGTGACACCGGCCCGGTGGCGGCGCAAGATAAGACACTCAATAAAGTTGCGTAAAGTCGGCTCAGGTTGATCAAGCGCGGCGATACTAAACGGCCGCAAAACCCGGCCCTGGCGGGACGGGATAAATAATTTCCGATGTAACTCAAGATAATTGAGCAAATTTGACTCAATTCCTGACGGTCAGATCGCGGTGGCGCCCCGGCATGGGCGCGGCATCCACGCGGCATGGGCGCGGAGCAACCAGCGGTCGGCCGGGCGATTCGGTGAATGACTGAGAAAGCGCCACCACGCTACGCATTGCCCAGATAACTGGGTTACGATATATCGCGATCGTAGCAACCGACGGAGGGACATTGTCATGGCGGCGACCGACGGGGGCGCTGGGGTGTCACAGGATCAGCAGGCAACAGACGATAAGCAAGCGGCGGCGGATGGGGCCGTGGCGGGCGGCCTAGCCCGGACGGGCTGGGGGAACGCGGTGGGTGTTCCGGAGGGTGCGGGCACGCGGGCTTCGGACCGGGAGCGGGACGCGGTGGTGCAGCGGGTGCAGGACGCGTTCGCCGAGGGCCGGCTGGACGACACTGAGTTCGACGAGCGGAGCCGGGCGGCGCTCACCGCCCGGACGCACGCGGACCTGGACGCGCTGCTCGCTGACTTGCCCGCGGCGCCGGCGGCGCCGGGCCCCGCGCCCGCGCTCCCGGGTCCCGGGCGGTTCGCGGTCGCGCTGAAGAGTTCGGTCCGCCGGGCCGGGCGCTGGCGGGTGCCGGAGCGCTACACGACCGTCGTCTACAAGGGCGGCGGCTGGCTCGACCTGCGCGCGGCCGAGCTCAGCGGGCCGGTCACCACGTTCCTGGCGGTGGCCTACAAGTCCCGGGTGACGATCCTGGTGCCGCCGAACGTCCGGGTCGAGATGACCGGGCTCGGCGTCACCCAGGACGTCCATGACGAGGATCCCGGCTACCGGCTGCCCGCGGACGCCCCGGTGATCCACGTGCGCGGCATCGCCTACAAGGGCACCGTCGAGATCGCCGCCCGCCCGCCCGATCGTCCCGCCCTGCGCAGGTAGGCCGAAGGGCGGATGACGGAACGGCGCCGCGTCCTGGCATGGGATGATGGCGCCGTGACGTGGATAGCCCCAGAGGTTGAGCGACCCGAAGGACCGCTGACCGGTCCCGAACGCCCGATGCTGCAGGCGTTCCTGGACTGGCAGCGCGCGACGCTGCTCTACAAGTGCGCCGGCCTGACCGGCGAGCAACTGGCCCGCCGGGCCATTCCGCCGTCCGAGCTGTCCCTGCTCGGGCTGCTGCGGCACATGACCAAGGTGGAGCGGATCTGGTTCCGCATGCGGTTCGCCGGCGAGCAGGTCGACTTCCCGTTCGGCAGTGACTTCGAGGCCGAGTTCGAGCAGACCGACCCGGCCCGGGCCGCGGCCGACTACGCCCGGCTGACCGAGGAGATCAAGCACGCCGACGCGGCGGCGGCGAACGCATCGCTGGATGACACCTTCACCAGCAACGGCGAGGTGATGTCGCTGCGGATGATCTACCTGCACATGATCGAGGAGTACGCGCGGCACCTGGGCCACGCCGACCTGCTCCGCGAGCAGATCGACGGCGCCACTGGCGAGTAGCGGTCAGGGCCCGTCGGCCGCGGGCCTGCCGGTGTAGACCGCGCGGGGACGCAGCGGGCCTGGCCCGGAATAGGCCTCCAGGGCGTGCGCAATCCAGCCCGCCGTCCTGGCCACCGCGAATATCGCCTCGCCCGCGCCGCGGACCATGCCCGCCACCCGGACCAGGGTGGCGATGGCGAAGTCGATGTTCGGCTCGGGCAGGGACTTGTGCCTGACCTCCGCGAACACGGCGTCGGCTACCGCGAGCTGGCCAGACTTCGGCGCGGCCCGGCGCACCAGGTCGAGCAGGAGGATGGCGCGCGGGTCGCCGCCGCGGTACACGAAGTGCCCGAAACCGGGGACCTTCTCGCCCCGGCGCAGCAACTCGGCCACCACCCGCGGCACGTCCTCCGGACCGCTAGCCGCGGCCATCAGCGTCTCCGCGCCGAGGGACGCCCCGCCGTGCAGGGCTCCGCTCACCGCGCCTAGGCCGGTCCCGACCACCGCGTACGGATCCGCCCGCACGGAGGCGGCGGCCCGGGCGGCCAGCGTCGAGGCGGCGAGTTCGTGGTCGGCCAGCAGGACGAGCGCCGCCGACAGCGCGCGCATCAGCCCGGGGGCGGGGCGGCCCTGCCCATTTCCGGGCCCATTTCCGGGCCCATTTCCGGCACAGAGCCTCGACCACAGCCTCCCGGCGACCGCCTCGCCCTGATCCGCCGCCCCCCCGCCGGGCGGCCGGGGCGAACGGGGGGCGGGCAGCCCCGCCCCCCCGCCGGGGGGCCGGGGGGAACGGGGGGCGGGTAGCCCCCCGTGCCGGGGGGTCTCCGGGGGGTCGTCCCCCGGGAGAGGAAGGGCCAGGCAGTCCACCATGCCGGCGATAATGTTCCGCCCGGCGGCGATCACGGCCGGGCGGTCGAGCTGGAGCCGGAGGGGGTCGGTCGCCGCCATGGCCGGGACGATGACCTGGAGCCGCTCGAGGGGCAGCGTCCCGGCGGGCAGCGCGGCCTGCGCGGCCCGGGCCGCCGCCAGCGCCGCGGGCCGCGCCCGCCAGGGTGCCCGCTCGGACGGGAACTCGCCGGTCCAGAGCAGCTCGGCGACCTCCTCGAAGGTCCGGCTGACCGCGAGGCGGGTCGCGTCCAGGCCGCGGAACCTGAGGCTGTCGCCGGTGATCTCGGTGATGGCCGACTCGACCGTGATGTCCGCGACCCCGGGCGGCCGCCGCGGGCGGCCCCGGCGCGCCAGCTGCTCGACCTCCTCGGCGCCGAACAGGCTGGTCCGGCCGTCCGGGGCCCGGACCCGGCTCAGCACGCCACGGCTGACGTAGGCGTACAGGGTGGCGGGCTTGACACCGAGCCGCCGCGCAGCCTCCGCGACGGTCAGGTAGTCGGCCATGCTCCCCCCGAGGTGCGCCCGGATATTGAATTTAATCAATATTGATGAGAGTTCATCTTTTGTCAATTTTCACACCTGAACCAGTCGGCGGCGGCGCACGTGTCAGGTACGGCGGGGGAACCGGTCCGGGGCGGCACGGCGACAGCGGTCGCAGCCCCGGGGTGCTAAGCGGGTCGGAGGGAATGGCATGTTTGCTGTCGCCGCCATCGCCGGCGCGGGGTGGCTGTTCCTGTTCGTCGTCCTGCTGATCGTTCCGCCCTCGCCCGGGCCGCCCGAGGGGGGCGGCCCGGGCGAGGGCAGGACGGCGCGCACGGGCAGGACCCGGATGCCGCATCCGGGCGAGGTGCCGCCGGCCGTGGTCAGCCTGCTGGCCCGGCGGCTGGAGCGGCTCGGGTTCGGCGCGACCCTGGTCGACCTGGCCGCGCGGGGCTGGTTCGAGGTGCGTGCTCCCGCCGGGCCCGCCGGGCCGGGAGGACCGGCGGGGCCGGGAGGACCGGCTCTGTGCGTGGTCCCGGCCGAGACGCCGGGAGGGCCGCTGACGCCGTTCGAGCGGCGCGTGGTGGCGCACGTGGCGTTGCGGGCGGGCGCCCGCGGCGAGGTTCCCGCCCCGGCCCTGTCGGACGGGTTCGGCGGCGGGGAAACCGAGTTCATGTCGGCGTTCCGCGAGGAGGTCGACGCCGAGGCCCGGCGCCTCGGGCTGACCAGGTCCCGGCTCAGCGGGCGGCGGATAGGCCTGCTGCTCCTGCTGCTGTTCGTCCCGGCCGTCGCGCTGATTCCGGTTGCGGCGCACGGGCGCGGGCTGGCCTACGCGGGCGGGCTCTACTTCGCCGGGTTCTGGGTCGCCGTCGGCGTCGGGGTCAGCCGGCGCCGCAGCGCGTCCGGTCAGGCGGTGCTGGACCACTGGCGTTCGGCCATCGCCGCCCCACCGGGTCGTGAGGGGCGAGTGCGGGCCTACGCGGCCGCCCTCGGCGCCGCCCCCGCCGCGCTGGCGGTCTTCGCCCAGGGCCGCACCAACGTGGCGTGGTCCAGCTACCGCGGCAGCTGGCAGCTGCTCGAGATCGAGACGAACACCTGGTCGTGGCCGCAGGGCTGCGCCGTCTGGCTGGCCATCGTGTTCGGCCCGATCCTGTACTTCAGCGCGGCCATCTGGCTGGGCACGCACGGCATGGCGCTGCTGGCCGAGGAGATGGTCGGCCTGGTCGTGGCGGCTGGCCTCGCCGGCGGCCTGGTGGCGCTGGCGCGCCGGGCGGCGTCCCCGCGGTTCGCCGAGTTCGACGGCCAGGTGATCAGGCAGTGGATGGTCAAGGGCGGCGACGAGAGCCCGGACGAATACCACGTCGCGATCGACGACGGGGCGCGCGAGAAGGCGTGGGACTTCAGCATCGGCAGCGAGCCGTACCGACAGCTGTCGCCGGGCACGTTCGTGCATGTCCGGGTGAACCTGCGCAGCCGGGCCGACGTGACGGTGAAGCCGGTAGAGCCGCCGGCCGTCGCGCACCCGCTCGCCAGGGTCGCGGCCGACCAGGAGCGAGCCGTTACCAACGGCTTGCCGGACCCGGCGGACCTGGTGCTAGAGACCGAGGCGGCCGCCATCCTCGGCGGCAAGGTCCGCGGCCACCACCTCGACGGCGCGCCGGGCCGGACGATGGTCTGGCAGCCACCCAGCACGGGACGGCCCATGCTGCGGGTTGAAGTGCGGCACGCGGCCGACGCCCGGCGGGTGCCGCCCACCGCCCGGCCCGCCGCCGGCGTCGCGGACGGCTACTTCGTAAGCCAGGGCGCCGCGGTGACGGTCTCCGCGCTGACCGCGCTCATCAGCATCCACGGCTCGGTACATGTCGCGGCCGAAGCATCGCTGGGCGGGTTGCTGCCCGTGGTGGAGGGGCGGCTCCGCGAACTAGCCAGAAGGATTGATTTTAATCAATATTGACGATAGATTGATCCATTCGTCAATCTGGGATCATGCCAACGATCCACTTTCTCGACGTGACCAACCGGGACGGCGTGCAGACGGCGCGGACGGGGCTGTCCAAGTTCGGCAAGGTCATGGTCAACTTCTATCTGGGACGGCTGGGCGTGGCCCAGTCCGAGATCGGGTTCCCTTTCCTGTTCCACGAGGCGCCGTACGTGCGCGCCTGCGTGGCGCTGTCCGAGGCGGGGGCATTCGGTGACCTGCGGCTATCGGGCTGGTGCCGGGCTGTGCCGAGCGATGTCGAGAGGGCCCTGTCCGTCGTGCCGGAGGCGCGCCAAGGAGCACCGGGCCTGCGGCACTACAACCTGTCCATCTCCACCTCGAAGGAGGGGCTCGGTCGCGGGCACAGCATCGGGGTCAACGCCGAGGACGGGTCCCGGACCGACGACGGGTACCTGCTGGAGTTCGCGCTCGCGGCCAAGGAGGCCGGGGCGTCGCGGGTCCGGTACTGCGACACCATCGGCGGCGACTCCCCCGGGCGGATCAGGGAGCGGTTCGCCAAGCTCGCCTCGGCCATCGGCATCCCGGTGGAGACGCACTGCCACAACGACCTGGGCATGGCCGTGGCGAACTCGGTGTCCGGCGCGCTCGGCGACCTGGACGCCGGGCAGGACGCCTGGATCAACACGTGCGTGAACGGGATCGGCGAGCGGGCCGGCAACGCCGACCTGCTGTCCTGCATCCTGGCGTTCCGGTACGGGTTCGGGATCAGCGACTCGGCGGTGATCGGGGACCCGGTCGACCTGTCCTGGGCCCGCAGGTTCGGGCTGTGGGCGGCGTACGCGTTCGGGCAGCCGCTGCCGCCGGCCTGGCCCGGGGTGGGCCGCAACGCGTTCGCGCACGAATCGGGCATCCACGCCGACGGGGCGCTGAAGGACCGGGGGAACTACGAGCTCTACGACGACGACGCGCTCGGGCCGTTCCCGGCCGACTGGTTCACCCGCCAGGGCCGGGTGGTGCTCACCGGTGAGTACGGCGGCAAGGCCGGGTTCAGGCACGTGCTCGACGGGCTTGGCCTCGAGGTCGCCGACGGCGCCGAGGACCTAGCGTTCTCCCTGGTCCAGCTATGTGCGTCCGCCACCGGCAAGCCGCTGACCGACGACGAGCTGCGGCTGATCGCCGCCTACCCGCGGCAGCTGGCTCTGCTCTTTCCCGGGCAGCTCACCCCGGCCGGCTGATCCTGGTACGCTCCCTGCCGTGCGAAGCAGCGACCGCGGCCGGACCGGGCTGGTGGCCACGATCGGCCCGGTGGCCGTCGGGGTCACGCTCGCGTTCGCCTGGAACCTGGCCGTACCCCACCCGCAGCACGCGGCCGAGGGCGACTCCGCGGTGACCCGGCAGGTCGGGCAGACGGTGCAGCAGGCAGCGCAGCAGGCGTGGGCCCGGGCGAGTCATGCCCCGGAGGGCGGCGCGGGCGGACGGCAGGGCACGCGCCAGGCCCGTTCGGGATGAAGGTCTTCATCTCCTTCGACATGGAGGGCGTGGCCGGGATCGTCGACTGGTCCCAGTGCATCCCGCCCGGCCGGCCGTACGAGGAGGGCCGGCGGCTGCTGCTCGGCGAGGTCAACGCGGCGATCGACGGGGCGCTGGCGGCCGGCGCCACCGAGATCGCCTGCAACGACTCGCACGGCGCGATGAACAACCTGGACCCGGAGCTGCTGCACGGCCAGGCGACCTACGTGTCCGGGCGGCACAAGCCGCTGTACATGATGCAGGGCCTGGAGGCCGGCGCCGACGTCGTGTTCATGGTGGGCTACCACGGGTCGATCTCCGGCGAGAGCTCGATCCTGTCGCACACCTACAACCCGTCGGTGGTCTCGCACGTCACGCTGAACGGGGTCCGGGTCGGCGAGAGCGGCATCAACGCCCTGGTCGCGCTGGCCTGCGGGGTTCCGATCGGGCTGATCACCGGGGACCGGCAGACCGCCGCCGAGGCGGACCCGTTCCTGGCCGACGCCGAACGCGTCGTAGTCAAGGAGTCCTTCACCAGGTTCGGCGCGGTGAACCAGCACCCCGAGGTGGCCCGGGCCAGGATCGCGGAGGCGGCGCGGCGCGCGGTCGAGCGGGTCGCGAGCCTGCGACGCCCGGCCATCCCGCTGCCCGCCACGCTCGAGGTGCACCTGCAGACGGCCGACATGGCCGAGGTGGCCTCGTGGGTCCGCGGGGCCGAACGAACCGGCGTGCGGACGGTCACCATCGGCGGCGGCGACCCGATGGCGATGTTCCGGTCGTTCGTCGCGGTGACCTACATCACCCGCCAGTCGGAGGGGCGCTAGGTCCCTGGCTTAGGTCGGGGACCCGGCCGCGGCGCCGGTCGCCTGGTCCTGGCCCCAGCGCGAGATCGCGGCGTCCAGGTCGAGCGGGAGGATCATCTCGCCGTCGGCCAGTTCGGCGGCCCAGTCCTGGGCGGGCACCCGCCACATGACCTCGAACTCGATGCCGCTCGGGTCCTTGGCGTACAGCGACTTGGACACCCGGTGATCGCTCTCCCCCACCAGGGCGCCCGCCTGGATCAGCTTCTCCCGGATGTCAGCCAGGTCGGCCAGCGTGCCGACCTCCCAGGCCAGATGGTAGAGCCCGGGGTGTTCCGGCTGGTCGGGAGCTTGCCCGGTGCCGATCTCGAACAGGCCGAGGTCGTGATCGTTGACCGAGCCCGGCGCGCGCAGGAACGCCGCCCGGCCGGGGATCTCCAGCCGCACCTCGAAGCCGAGGGCAGCCCGGTAGAAGTCGACGGTCCGCTGGAGACCGTGCACGTAGAGGACGGCGTGATTCAGGCGGCGGACGGCCATCGGGCTGTTCCGCGGCTTAGCGGATCTGCCCGCGCTGCCGGCGCCGGAGCTCCCGGTACCGGCGCCGCTGTGACTCGTCCAGCATCATCCAGGCGCCCGCGGGGACGGCGATCGCGAGCACGATGAGCGCGAGAGCTATCGGCCACGGAACAATGAAAAGCAGGATGAAGCCGATGATGATCCCGGCGATTCCTAGCTTTGCATGCGGTGTCATGCTGACTCCGTTTCACTCAACCCGGGCCGGGGGCCCCTGGCCGGCCCAGCTGCCTCTAGCTTATAGGGCACTGGGGAGTACGCTGCGGCCATAGCCGAACCTGGGGAGGGGCACCGTGACGATCTGGATGCCGGTGGAACCTGAGGCCAACGAGCTGCTGAGCCGCAGCCCGCTCGCCCTGGTCATTGCCATGCTGCTCGACCAGCAGGTCACCCTCGAGAAGGCCTTCGCCGGTCCGCTGGACCTGGTCCGGCGGCTGGGGCACGAGCCCACCGTGACCGAGCTGGCCGAGTTCGACCCGGACCGGCTGGCCGCGATCTTCTCCGAACGGCCTGCCTTGCACCGCTACCCGAAGGCGATGGCCGCCCGGGTGCAGGACCTGGCCCGGCTGATCGTCGACCAGTACGACGGCGACGCCGCCCGGCTCTGGGAAACCGCCGGGTCAGGCGCTGAGCTGCTGAAGCGGGTGGCGGCGCTGCCAGGGTTCGGGGCGCAGAAGGCACAGATCTTCGTGGCGCTGCTCGGCAAGCAGCTCGGGGTCCGGCCCGAGGGCTGGCGGGAGGCGGCGGGTGCGTTCGGCGGCGAGGGGACGCGTCTCTCGGTGGCGGACATCACCGATCCGGAGTCGCTGGGCGAGGTGCGGTCCTACAAGCAGGCGCTGAAGGCGGCGGCGAAGGCCAAGGCCGCGGCGTCCACCTGAGGTTTCCGCACCTACCCGAGGACGCGGCACGGCCGGCCCGCCACGAGGGCAGGCCGGCCGGCTGGATTGGTGATGGTTCGCGGTTACAGGCCACCGCCTCCGCCGCCTCCGCCAGGCCCGCCGGGCCCGCCGGGCCCGCCGCCGCCGGGGAGCAGGATGAGCGGCCGCATCAGCACGCTGTAGTTGCTGGACGGTGACGAAGCGGTGTAGGTGGCGAACAGCGTCCTGGCACCGGTCGTGCCGTCGACGCGCAGCACGTTGCCGAGCACCCCGGTCGCGCCGGTGTGCAGCACGTAGAAGCTGTTGTCGCAGGCGTTGCGGACCACGTCATACGGCATGTCGAAGTTCCATGTGCTGGTCTGCAGCCGGTTGCTGAACACCTCCCGGCGGTTGCCGGTGGCCAGGTTGACCCGGATCAGCGCGCCCGTGCCGCCGAAGTTCTGGTCCAGCACCATGAGGCTGCCGCCGGTGGCGTCGGTGGTCACGCTCTCGGCCAGGGCGAAGGCCGGGCCGGTGCCCACCCCGCCGCCGGAGATCAGGGTGCGGCTGCCGTTGGCACGCTCCGGGCGCCGGCGGGCGTGATCCGCAGCAGCCGCGAGGTGAACGTCGTGGGATTGACGTCCAGCACCAGGATGTTGCCGGTGCCTTCCACCGCGATCGAGTACGGACCGTTCAAGGCGGGGCCGGCGCCTAGGCCCGGGCCCGAGATCAGCGTCCGGACGCCGGTGTTCCTGTCCACCCGGACCACCTGGGAGACCCCGGTCGTGATGCCCTCGTCGGCCGTCACCACGTTCCCGTTCAGGTCGAACGCCATGTCCTCCGGGCTGTCCAGGTTAGGAGCCCCGAGCGGGGTCAGGTTGTTGGTCAGGGTGCCCTGGCTGAGCGAGGTGGCGAACTTGATCACCTCACCCTGGCCCCACGGGTCCAGGCCGTCGACCTCGTCGCTGACCAATGCCTCCAGGCCCGGGCATGCCGTCGGCAGGCTCGCCGACACCGCCGAACCCGTCTGGGCCAGCGCCGGGCTCAGCATCCCGCCACCCAGTCCGACAGCCAGCGCCGAACCGGCCCCCAGGAGCATCGTCTTGCCCCACCACTCAAAGCGTCGCTCGCGCTTCATTTCCCCTCCACGTTCTCCCGCTGTCGCGCTGTTCTGCGCGATGTACCGGAGCTACGCAGGCGTACGCGCGGTCGGTTCGCGGGGACAGGCGGGGTGACGCATGCGTCACCTTCGCGCCGGACAGCCAGCCCGGTTCGTTAGGTTCAAATTCTGACATTCTTGTGTTAGATACATGCCGGGTTGGGACGGGCCGTTGCTAGCGTCGGGCCATGGAGTCCACCGACGCGTTCATCGACCGGCTGCCGAAAGCCGAACTTCACCTTCACCTGGTCGGTTCCGCGTCCGTGCCGACCGTGCTCGAGCTGCGGAGCTGGCCGCCTTCTACGAGTTCCGGGACTTCCCGCACTTCTCGCAGGTCTACGGCGCGGTCAGCAGCCTGGTGCGCGAGCCGGCCGACGCGGCCGAGCTGGTGCTCGGCGCGGCGCGCGACCTGGCCGGGCAGAACGCCAGGTACGCCGAGCTGACCGTGACGCCGTACACGTTCACGTCGGCCGGCATGCCGGTGGCCGGCCTCACCGAGGCGCTGGACATCGCGGCGCGTTCGGCCGGGCGGGACCACGGGGTCCGGATGGCCTACATCTTCGACATCGCCGGCGAGTACGGCGGCCCGGCCGCGTTCGGGACCCTGGAGCACGCGCTGACCTGCCCGCCCGAGGCGCTGGTGGGCTTCGGGCTGGCCCGGGATCGAGCAGGCGCGGCCCCGCTTCGCGGCGGAGTTCCGGTCGGTGTTCACCTCGGCCATCGCGGCCGGGCTGCACAGCGTGCCGCACGCGGGCGAGATGTCGGGTCCGGCGACGATCGCCGAAGCGCTGGACGGCCTGCACGCCGAGCGGATCGGGCACGGCATCAGCGCCATGGACGATCCCGCCCTGGTCGCGCGGCTGCGGGAGAGCCAGGTTCCTTTGGAGGTTTGCCCGACGTCCAATGTGTGCACCCGGCAGGTTCCCGGCCTGGCGGCGCACCCGCTGCCGCGGATGCTGGAGGAGGGCTTGTTCGTGACGCTGAACAGCGACGACCCGCCGATGTTCGGCATCACGCTGACCGATGAGTACCGGCGGGCGGCCTCGGTGCTCGGGCTGAGCCGGGCTCAGCTGGCCGGGCTGGCGGCGAACGGGGTGCGGGCCTCGTTCCTGGACGCGGGCGCCAAGCAGGCGCTGCTGGCCGAGATCGAAGCGGTGGCGGCCGGCGTCGGCGATGGCGATGGCGATGGCTCTCCGGCGGGCGGCGCTTCCGTCCCTGCGGTACCACCCGTGTCGGAGCCTCCAGCCAGCCGGCGGGTGTCCTCCCCATCCGGAAGATGCAGCGGGAGTCACGTTCACCGGTAGCGCGGTGCGGGCCAGGCCGGGGAAGCGCTGGGTGTGCGGGGCGGCGGGTATGGTTTGTCCGAGGTAGGGCCGCCCGCACACCAGGAACGTGAGGCGATGACCAGCCGCCAGCCGGGAGGTATGCCGCCGGGGATCGCGGGGCACGCGGAGGTGCCGGGTCAAGGCAACGAGCAGGCGCACGGCGATTTCGCGGGGGCGGGGCTTACGGCGCAGGACTGGCTGGTGCGGGTGCTGCCGGTGACGCTGCTGATCGTCGCGGGGCTGGCCGGGCTGCGCGGGGCGGTGGGCACCCTGCGCTGGGACGGGCCGCTGCACCAGGACGCCGTGGTCGTCGGCGTGGTTCTCGAGGCCGTGATCGTGACGTTGTTCGTGATCCTGCTGGTGCGCCACGGCCGGGGCAGCCAGGAGCAGGCCGCGGTCAAGCTGCGCGGCGTGCTCTTGCTCGTGCTCGGCGCGGGCGGGATCGGCGCCGTCGTGCTCATGCTGGCGGGGCTGCACCTGAAGCGGCTCGGCCCGGGGCGCAGGCTGCCGCCGATCGGGCGCCCCACGGCGATACCCTCGTTCTCGTTCCGGCCGCACACGGGATCCGGGTCGGCGCCGCATTTCCCGGTGACCGTGCTGCTCTACGCGTTGCTCGTCGCGGTGCTGCTGGCCGGGGTCGCGGTCAGCATCCGGTGGGCCAGGCGGCTGCGGCCGCCGATCGCGCTCCGCGCGGGCGAGGTCATCGCGGAGGATCCGGAACAGCTGCGCGAGGCGGTGGAGTCGGGCCGTTCGGCGCTGCGGACGGTGGACGACGCGCGGGCCGCCATCATCGCGTGCTACCTGGCCATGGAGACCACGCTGGCCGAACGCGGAACGGCCCGGGGCGCCGCCGGCACGCCCGGTGAGCTGCTGACCCGGGCGACCGAGGCCGGCCTGGTCCGCGGCACCGCCGCCGGGCAGCTGACCGCGCTGTTCTACGAGGCCAGGTTCTCCAGCCACCCGCTCGGTCAGCGGCAGCGGGACGAGGCCGAGCGAGCGCTGGACGAGCTGGCCGCGGACCTAGCGGAAACCGAGGGAGCCGAGGGAGCCGAAGGAGCAGCCAGATGAGCGCACCTGGAGATCCCGCGGAGACCGGGGCCACGGTCAGCCCGTGGCGCGGGGCGGGTCCCGAGCTCGTGATCGCGGGGGTAATGATCGTGGTGGCGGCCGCGGCGGGCTACCTCATGGCCGGCTGGGCGGGGCTGTCCGTGGCGGTCACCGCCGGGGCGGCGGCCGCGATGGTCGTGCTGCGCTACCTGCTGCCCACGCCCGCCCCGGACGCGGCCAGGAAGGCCAGGGAGAAGCCGCAGGCCCGGCTGCTGAGCGGCCACTCGCACCGGCGCTTCTTGGTGCACAACTCGATCGCCAGCCGGGGCTTCTACCAGGGCGAACTGCGGCCGGTGCTCGAGCACCTGCTGGCCGCCCGGCTGGCCGAACGCCACGGCGTGCACCTCTACCAGGACCCGGACGCGGCCCGGCGGCTGCTCTGCCGGCGTCCCCGCGACGCCGACCTGTGGCCGTGGATCGAGCCGGTCCCGGAGATCCCGAAGCCCCCGGACGGAGCGCAGCCGCAGACGCGGGCGTCGAAGGCCAGCAGCGAGCCCGGGATCCCGAGACGCACCCTGGCGCGCCTCATCGACCGATTGGAGAGACTCTGATGAGCACCGTCGAGACGGCGGGGACGTGCACGGCCATCCTGGACGAGCTGGAGCGCGCGGTAGTCGGCCGCCGCCGCACCCTGGAGCTCGTGCTGATCGGCATCCTGGCCGGCGGCCACGTCCTGCTCGAGGACCTGCCCGGCCTGGGCAAGACGCTCATCGCGCGGTCGTTCGCGCGCGTGCTCGGGCTCGAGTTTGCCCGCATCCAGTTCACCCCGGACCTGCTGCCCTCGGACGTGACCGGCGCGCCGCTGTACGACCAGCGGTCGGCCGAGATGGTGTTCCGGCCCGGGCCGGTGTTCACCCAGCTGCTGCTGGCCGACGAGATCAACAGGACGCCGCCGAAGACCCAGGCGGCGCTATTGGAGGCGATGGCCGAAGGCCAGGTCAGCGTCGACGGGCAGAGCCGCAAGCTGCCCGCCCCGTTCGTCGTGCTGGCCACCGACAACCCGATCGAGTACGAGGGCACCTACGAGCTGCCCGAGGCCCAGCTCGACCGGTTCCTGATGCGACTGCGGCTGGGCTACCTGAGCACCGGCGACGAGACCGCCATGCTCAGGCGCCGGGTGGACCGGGCCCGCGAGGACGTGGAGCTCGGCGCGGTCACCAGCGCCGAGGGCGTGCTGGCCATGCGGGACTCGCTCGAGCAGGTGGAGATCACCCCCGACCTGCTCGACTACATCGTGGCGATCGTCGGCGCAACCCGGCGCGACCCCCAGGTCCAGGTCGGCGCGAGCCCGCGCGGCGGCCTGGCGCTGGTCCAGCTGGCCCGCGGTCAGGCGCTGCTGAGCAGCCGGGACTACGTGGTGCCCGACGACATCAAGCAGGTCGCGGTGCCTGCCCTGGCGCACCGGCTGACGCTGCGGCCCGAGCTGTGGGTCCGCCAGGTCTCCTCCGACGACGTGATGGCCAAGCTGCTCTCCTCGGTGCCGACGCCGCGGACCGATCCGGCCCGCGCCCAGGCCACGGCCGTCACCGGCTGATGTCGTCAGCATGATCCCGAACGGTCCCGGGTCCCCCGCCACCAGCACCGAGCTCGAGCTTCGCTGGCGATCGTCGCGGCACACAAGGCGGCTGCTCACGCTCGGGCTGACCGGGCTGTTCATCGCCGTCCTGGCCCGCCGTCCGGAGTTCGCCGGCCTGGCCGCGCCCGCGCTTGTGCTCCTGGCTGCTGGGCGGGCCCGGTGGCAACGGCCGCGCATCATCGTACGGGCGAAGCCGACCACCCGGCGGGCCTTCGAGGACGAGCGGCTGGCCGTGGACGTGGCTGTGCTCACCGGCGACGGGACCGGGGCCGGCGCCGGCGACTGCTCGGTGCGCTGGCGGCTGCACCCGGGGCTTGAGATCGCCCCGGTCGGCGCGACCACGGCGGACGGGCGGCAGGCGCGCTTCGTGGTCACCCCGGAGCGCTGGGGGCGGCGGCAGATCGGCACGCTGGAGGTGACGCTGCGGGACCGCTGGCGGCTGGCCGAAGGGCACGCGACCATGACGCTGCCCAGGCTCGACTGCTACCCGGCCCCGGCGCGGCAGCGGACGACCGTCGTGCTGCGGCGGCTGCCGAACCGGCTCGGCGAGCACCCCGCCCGGACCTCCGGGGAGGGCATCGAGTTCTTCGGCGTGCGCGAGTACGTGCCGGGCGACCGGCAACGCAGCATCAACTGGGCGGCCAGCACCCGGCGCGGGCGGCTCCAGGTGAACACGTTCGCCGCCGAGCGCTCGCAGGACGTGGTGCTGCTCGTCGACGCCACCTCGGACGTCGGCCAGCCCGGCTCGTCCGCCCTGGACCTCGCGCTGCGCGGGGCGGGGGCGGCGGCCCGCGCGTACCTGGAGGCGCGGGACCGGGTCGGCGTGATCACCTACCAGTGGGACGGGTCTAGCTGGCTGGCGCCGGGTCTCGGCCGCCGCCAGGTCTACCGGATCATCAACTCGATGCTGGCCAGCGACGCTGGCTATGCGCGCGGCGCGAGCTTCGCCCGGCTGCCACGGGCCGCCTTGCCGCCGGGGGCGCTGGTGGTGGTGTTCAGCCCGCTGCTCGACCAGCGGTTCGTGGAGGCGTTGCGGGACATGCGCGAGCGCAGCTTCAGCATGCTCGTCGTCGACGTGCTGAACACTGAGCCGCCGGCCAGGCGGCGGACTGAGGACAGAATTGCGAGGCGGCTGTGGCGGATGGAGCAGGACGCGATCAGGTTCTCGCTGCGCGAGCTGGGCATCCCGGTCGTGCACTGGGACGGCGAGGAGCCGCTCGACCTGCCGCTGGCCGCGCACACCCGGCGTCCGATGGCGGCCCGCCGATGATAGGCCGGGCGACCGGCCCGGCGACCGCGCTGGCCAGCCTGCTGCGAGGCGCCGCAGGCGCGGCGCGCCTACGTGCCGCCGCGGTCCTGCTCGGCGCGGGCAGCCTGGTCTGGGCGGCGCTGCCCGTGGTGCACCGGGGCTACGCCACCTTCGTGCTGGACGTGGCCATCGCCGGGGTGGCGGCCGGCGGGCTGCGGCTCGCCCTGGCCGCGGTCCCGGTGCCCGAGGCGTCCTACTGGCCCTCCCCTGGCGTGCGCGCCTGGCGGACCTTCCTCGACGTGGTCCGGCAGGTGCCCTGGGAAGAGGGCGCGGTGATCGGCATCGCCTGGCTGGAGGTGCTGCACCCGTCCCGGCCGTGGCACACCGCGGTCCTCGGCGCCGGGCTGATCGCCTACCTGCTCATCACGCACCTGGCCGAGTCGGATGGCCCTTTGGCCACGCTCCGGCCGCAGGCCAGGGTGCTGGGCTTCGGCGCGGTCCTGCTCGCGCTGGGGGCGGGCGCCGGGATGCTGCCCGCGGCGGGCCCGGGGGCGGGTTCGGCGCTGCTGCGGCTGGTGGCGGCGGGAGCGCTCATCGCCGCGGCCGGCCTGGTCCTGCCCTACATCGCGCGGGATGTATAACAGGAGGCAAGGCACTACCCAAAGGAGGGCAGGACCCGATGGCTGAGATCGTCCGGGCCGGGCTTATCCAGCAACGCTGGACCGGAGACAAAGAATCGATGATCGCGGCGGCGGTGAACCACATCCAGACGGCCGCCTCGGCCGGCGCGCAGGTGGTGTGCCTCCAGGAACTGTTCTACGGGCCGTACTTCTGCCAGGTGCAGGACGCCGACTACTACTCCTACACCGAGGCGATCCCGGACGGGCCGACCACCAGGCTGCTGCAGGACGTGGCGCGGCAGCACGGCATCGTGATCGTCGCGCCGATGTACGAGGAAGAGCACCCGGGCATCTACTACAACACCGCGGCGGTGATCGACGCCGACGGAACCTACCTGGGCAAGTACCGCAAGACCCACATCCCGCAGGTCAAGGGCTTCTGGGAGAAGTTCTACTTCCGGCCGGGCAACACCGGCTACCCGATCTTCGACACCGCGGCGGGCCGGATCGGCGTGTACATCTGCTACGACCGGCACTTCCCCGAGGGCTGGCGGGCGCTCGGCCTGGCCGGCGCCAGGATCGTGTTCAACCCGTCGGCCACCAGCCGCGGCCTGTCGCAGTACCTGTGGCGGCTGGAGCAGCCCGCCGCCGCGGTGGCCAACGAGTACTTCGTCGGCGCCATCAACCGGGTCGGCGTCGAGCCGCTCGGCGACAACGACTTCTACGGCCAGACGTACTTCGCCGATCCGCGCGGGCAGCTGATGGGCGACGCCGCTTCGGACGACAAGGACGAGGTGCTGGTGCGCGACCTGGACATGGACCAGCTGGCCGAGGTCAGGAACCTGTGGCAGTTCTACCGCGACCGCCGTCCGGACGCCTACGGGCCGCTGGTGCAGCCCTGAACCGGGAGATAGAGCCATGAGCACCACGCTGATCAGCGGCGGCACGGTCGTGACGGCGTCCGGCACGCTGGACGCCGACGTGCTGGTCGCCGGGGAGAAGATCGCAGCCGTCTTCGCGCGGGATGTCACGCCCACCGGCGAGGCCGCGCCAGCGGCGGACCAGGTCATCGACGCCACCAGCAAGTACGTGCTGCCCGGCGGGATCGACGTGCACACGCACATGGAGATGCCGTTCGGCGGCACGTTCTCGGCGGACACCTTCGAGACCGGCACCCGCGCCGCGGCGTGGGGCGGCACCACCACGATCATCGACTTCGC